>ERZ791809.16-NODE-16-length-182750-cov-151.104809_pt1 | contig 182750 bp, 186 predicted proteins | sample MGYA00509946_ERZ791809 | MGnify/ENA primary metagenome ERZ791809 (study PRJEB30046, sample SAMN00791993) | human gut metagenome | study: EMG produced TPA metagenomics assembly of the A metagenome-wide association study of gut microbiota in type 2...
TTTGTCCTTGGAGAGGGACTCTAATAACTACTACTTTATAATACGAGGAGGTTTTATGCAGGAAGAAGTAAACCAAAAAACGGTTGCCCTTTCGATCAGGACAACGAAGCTCACGGGAAAAGTGCTGGCTGCCGCTCTTGGGAAGGTAGCGCGGGCGGTGCAAAAGCACCACCGGAAGGCGCTGACCCCGCAGGGACGCCAGAGCGTGAAAAAGCTGATGAACCACTATGGCGGCAAAAGTGCCATGCCCTATGTGGGAGCCCCAAAGGATTTTGACCGGATCGCGAAGGAGTTCCATGTGGACTATGCTTTCCATAAAGTGAGCCCCGGTCATTACCTACTGTTTTTCAAAGCCAATCAGGCGGACGCTATCACGGCGGCCTTCCAGAAGTACAGCGCAAAGGTGCTGAACAAAGAGCAGGACAAGGCTTCCATCCTCGGTCAGCTTCGGAAATTCACGGAGCAGATCAGGACGCAGGCAAAGGAAAAGCAGCGGACCAGAGAGGCGGTGAAGGACGGACGTTGAGTGACAAGATCAGAAAATATGTGCTCCCAAACCTGCCGTACCTCTTTGTGTTCTGGTTTTTCTCCAAAATCGGGACGGCCTACCGGATCGCCCCCGGCACAGACTTCGGGACAAAGCTCATGGGGATGCTCGATACCTTCCCCAAAGCCTTTGAAACCTACTGGCCGGGGCTTGGCGGTATTGACCTGCTGGTGGGCCTTGCCGGTGCGGCTGGGGTGTATCTGCTGATACAGTCAAAGATCAGGCAGGCGAAAAAATTCCGGCGGGATGCGGAATACGGCACCGCCCGCTTTGGAACAAAGGAGGATATAAAGCCGTTTGTAGACCCTAAATTTCAGAACAATGTCATTCTGACCGGGACGGAGTTCCTTACCATGAACACCCGTCCGAAGATACCTGCCAATGCCCGGAACCTAAACGCCTGTGTCATCGGCTCGTCCGGCTCGGGAAAGACAAGGTTCTGGTTGACCCCGCAGCTCCTTCAAGCCCATTCCTCGTATGTGGTGGTAGACCCGAAGGGCGGCACCCTCGACCAGTGCGGGCGGTTTCTGCAACGGGAGAAATACAGGGTGCGGGTGTTCAACAGTATCGACTTTTCAAAATCCATGCACTACAATCCGCTGGCCTATATCAAGACAGAAAGCGATGTTTTGAAATTTGTTACCGCCCTGATTGCCAACACCAAAGGCGACGGCAAGGAGGGCGACGAGTTCTGGACAAAAGCAGAAACCCTCTTGTACTGCGCCCTTGTGTCCTACATCGTCTTTGAGGGGCCGGAGGAAGAACGCAACATGAATACGCTGGTGGAAATGATAAACAGCATGGAAGTCCGGGAGGATGACGAAACCTTCAAAAATGCGGTGGACTATATGTTTGACGGGCTGGAACGCCGCAGCCCCCAGCACTTCGCCGTGAGGCAGTATAAGAAATACAAGCTCGCCAGCGGCAAGACAGCCAAAAGCATCTTGATTTCCTGCGGTGCAAGGCTGGCTCCCTTTGATATTCCCCAACTTCGGGAGATCATGTCTTATGACGAGCTGGAGCTGGATAAGCTGGGGGATGAAAAATCGGCGCTGTTCTTTCTTATCAGCGACACGGACACCACCTACAATTTTTTGGTTGCCCTCGCTTTTTCGCAGATGTTCAACCTTCTGTGTGAACGGGCTGACAACACCTATGGCGGGCGTCTGCCCTACCATGTGCGGGTGCTGTGGGACGAGGCAGCCAATACCGGACAGGTGCCGGGGCTGGAAAAGATCGTGGCCGTCATCCGCTCCCGTGAGATCAGCCTGACGCTTTTTTATCAGGCAATGAGCCAGTGCAAGGCATTGTACAAAGACCATTCCGAAACCATCATGGGCAACATGGACAGTATCGTATTCCTCGGAGGCCGGGAGGCTTCCACCCTAAAGGATATTTCGGAAAACTGGCTGGGCAAGGCCACCATCTCTATGCAGACCGAGGGCCGAAGCCGTGGACAGTCTGAAAGTTACAGCCAGAATATGCAGCGGCTTGGCCGGGAGCTGATGACCACCAGCGAGATCACCACCATGCCCGGGGATAAATGTATCTTGCAGCTTCGGGGGCTCCCGCCCTTCCTGTCCCCGAAGTATGACTTGAAAAAGCACCCGAATTACAAGTACACAGCCGAATTTGATAAAAAGAAAAACGCCTTCCGCTTGGAAAGCCTGTTCCGCCACCGGCCATTGAGACTAAAGTCGGAGGACGAATACACGGTGTACGAAGTGGACGGCTCCGACACGGACGAAGAAGCTGACCTGTTGAATTTCGATGATCTGGACAGCGACGAGTTTGTGTAACTTCGGGCCATGTTGACCCGAAGCGCCGCCGATGTGGGCGGCTTTTTTTGTACCCAAAATCATCAAACAAACAAAATGGAGGAACGTATATGGAATTTTTCAATCAGGCAATCGACATTCTCAAAATTCTGGTCATGGCTCTTGGCGCCGGTCTGGCGGTATGGGGCGTCATCAACCTTCTGGAAGGTTACGGGTCGGACAACCCTGCGGCAAAAAGCCAGGGCATTAAGCAGCTGATGGCGGGCGGCGGTGTCGTTCTGATCGGTCTTCAGCTTATCCCTCTGCTGTCCGGGCTGTTCAGCTAAATGTCACCCGTTGTCCCTTTTTCCAGAAAAGGAGCTGATGTATGGACTTTATCATCGACGCAATCGTTGAATGGCTGAAAGGTCTGCTCGTCGATGGTATCATGGGAAATCTGGATGGTCTTTTCGATAACGTCAATCAGAGCGTTGGCGAGATCGCCACACAGGTAGGCACGACCCCGGCGGACTGGAACGCCGGGGTCTTTTCCATGATACGACAGATCTCTGAAACTGCCATCCTGCCAATCGCCGGGGTCATCCTCACTTTTGTAATGACTTATGAGCTGATACAGATGCTCATAGAACGCAACAACCTCCATGAAGTTGACACATGGATGTTTTTTAAGTGGGTGTTCAAAACCTTTGTGGCTGTGATGATCCTGACGAACACCTTCAATATCGTGCTGGCGGTCTTTGATGTGAGCCAGCATGTGATACAGCAGTCAGCGGGCATTATCCAGAACGGGACAGAGATTACGCCGGATGTGCTGGACAGTTTGCGGACAGAGCTTGAGGCGATGGAGTTAGGTCCTCTGTTCGGACTCTGGCTACAATCCTTCCTAATCCAGCTTACCATGATTGCCTTAAACATCGTGATCTTCGTCATCGTATATGGCCGTATGATTGAAATTTATTTACTCACAAGTTTAGCTCCTATCCCGTTTGCCACAGTCCCCAACAGGGAAACCGGACACATGGGGCAGAACTATTTCCGCTCCCTCTTTGCGGTGGGCTTTCAAGGTCTATTGATCTTAGTCTGTGTCGCCATCTATGCGGTGCTGATCCAGAGTATCGCCACCGACGGCGACCCCATCGGGGCGATCTGGGGCTGTGTGGGATATACGGTGCTGCTGTGTTTTACCTTATTCAAAACAGGCAGTCTTGCAAAATCCATCTTCGGCTGCCATTAAGAGACTTCGGGCCATGCTGACCCGAAGCGGAAAGGAGAAATCCATGCAGGAAAAAACTGCGGGCGGAACACCAGCCGCCCCTATAAAGCTGGATGTAAGCGTGCGGGTCATCGAACCTGTGAAAAACCTCATGGGCTTTGCCAGCGTGAAATTCAATGACTGCTTTGTGGTGGAAAATCTGAAAATCGTACAGGGCAGCAAGGGGCTCTTTCTTGGGATGCCCAGCCAGCCAGACGGCAAAGGCGGCTACCGGGATATGGCCTACCCTGTCACAAAGGAGTTCCGGGAACAGCTCAACACCGCTGTTCTGCAAGCCTATGAGGCAAAGCTGGAACAGATGGCGGAGCGCGGCTCTGTGGGGCGTGCGTCCATCAGCGACCAGCTCAAAGCCGGAAAAGCGGCTGCCGAACAGGCAAAGGCAGAACGGCCTCCGAAGGAAAAGCCCAGCCGCAGCGCAGAGCGTTGACCTCGGGCCATGCTGGCCCGAAGCAGAAAGGAGGCGGAAACCATGCCACGCAAACGGACGGGCTATGACGCGGCCTGCTATTACGACGGAAAACTGCTGGGCCGCTGTACCAAAGCGGACAGCGATGCCTATACCCTGTTGATGAACGCCTGTGGTGGGGACGCCACCCGGGTCCTGCTGGAATATGCCTATTTTTCCCCGGAACTTCGCGCCATATTGGAAAATGCGGCGCTCATGCAGGCAGACCGGAGCCGGACGGGCGGAATGTTCCATGCGCCGAAAAGTTCCCCGTGGGGCGAGGTGCAGAGCTGTGAAACCCTCTGTCCGGGGGTGTTTCTGGTATCTACCGCCAGCCACGGCGGAACGATGGTGGCAAATGAGGTAGCCGCCGTCCTCTCCCCAGCGGCGAAAAAGTGCGGCTTCAAGGATAAGGGCTATATCTGCTATGAGGAGGACGCACAGGAAAGTGTGGTGCTCCGGGAGCTGCTGGACAAAAAACTGTGGAACATCCCTGACCGCATTAAGGACAAAGGACAGTTTGAAGAAAAGCTCAATCAGTCCATCCGGCAGTATAATCCCGAATACTGGCGGGCAAGGCAGAGCGGACGAGAAGCCGTCGAAGCTGCCCGCAGCACAGCCCCGGCCAAAGAAGCCGCAAGATAACCTCGGGCCATGCTGGCCCGAAGCAGTAAAGGAGGTGTACCAAAATGGCCTATGTGCCAGTACCAAAAGACCTTTCCAAAATCAAGACAAAGCTGGCCTTCAACCTAACGAAGCGCCAGCTTGTTTGTTTTTCCAGCGCGGCGGCGGTGGGCCTCCCGGCTTACCTGTTTTCCCGTGGCAGTATCGGGAACAGTGCCGCCATGTTCCTGATGATCGGCCTCATGCTCCCGTTCTTCTTTCTGGCTATGTATGAACGAGACGGTCTGCCGCTGGAAAAAGTGCTGAAAAACATCATCCGCACCCGGTTCCTCTATCCCCGTGTGCGGCCTTACAAAACCGAAAACTTCTATGCGCTGCTTAGCGCCAGAAAGGAGGCGCAGCCGATTGCAAAACAGCAGAAGGGCCGGAAAGCCCGCAGGCAAAAAGCCTGAAAAGCAGAGCCTTCTCGGCCTGTTCACAAAGGGAAAGAACATTCCCACCACCGCCCAGCAGACCCTCCCTTACCGGGAAATGTACCGGGACGGGGTGTGCCGGGTAGCGGACCGCTATTACACCAAGACCATTGAATACGAGGACATCAACTACCAGCTCGCACAGTCCGAAGATCAGGCGGCCATCTTTGACGGGTGGAGCGCCTGCCTCAACTACTTTGATAGCAGCCTTCCGTTCCAGCTTTCCTTCCTCAACCACCGGAGCCGCCCGGGCAGCCGGTACAGCGTGAACATCCCCATGCAGGACGATGATTACAACAGCGTCCGGTGTGAGTATGTGGAAATGCTGGAAAACCAGATCGCCAAAAGCAACAACGGCATTGTCCGCACAAAGCTCCTGACCTTCGGCGTGAATGTGGACGACCTTCCCACCGCCAGGGCAAGGCTGGAACGTGTAGAGGCGGACATTTGCGGGAACTTCAAAAAGCTGGGCGTCAAGTGCCGCTCCCTTTCGGGGCTGGAACGGCTGGAGCTTCTTCACGGGCAACTCCACCCCGGCAGCGGCTCCCCCTTCCGGTTTTCATGGGATATGATCCCCAAAACCGGGCTTTCCACCAAAGACTTTATCGCCCCGGACAGTTTCGATTTTCGTTTCAGCCGACTGTTCCGGGTGGGGACGACTTGGGGCGCCGCCTCCTACTTGCAGATTTTGGCCTCGGAGCTCTCGGACAAGCTGCTGGCGGAGCTTTTGGAAATGGATGCGGAAATGACCATCACTCTCCATATCCAAACCGTCGATCAGGCCGCCGCCGTAAAATCTATCAAGGCCAAAGTCTCCGACATTGACAAGATGAAGGTGGAGGAACAAAAGAAGGCAGCTCGGTCAGGGTACGACATGGACATACTTCCACCCGACCTTGTAACGTACAGCAACGACGCAAAGACCCTCTTGGAAGATTTACAGAGCAGGAACGAGCGAATGTTCCTGCTGACCTTCCTTGTGGTAAACATGGCCCCGACCCGCCGGGAGCTGGACAATGACCTGTTCACGGTGTCGGGTATCGTCCAGAAATACAACTGCACCTTGAAGCGGCTGGACTTCCAGCAGGAGGACGGTTTTCTTTCCAGCCTTCCACTGGGCCATAACGGCATTGAGATCAAGCGCGGCATGACGACCAGCTCCACGGCCATTTTCGTTCCCTTTATGACGCAGGAGCTCCGCATGGATGGCGAAGCCGTCTATTACGGGCTCAACGCACTTTCCCATAACGTCATCATGGCAAACCGGAAAAAGCTCAAAAACCCCAACGGCCTGTTCCTCGGCGTGCCGGGCTCCGGCAAATCCTTTGCCGCAAAGCGGGAGCTTGTGAACGTGTTCCTTGCCACCCGTGACCGGATCATTGTGGTGGACCCGATGGGCGAATACTCGCCCCTTATCAAGCGGCTGGGCGGACAGGTCATCGAGATCGCCCCGGACAGCCCCCACCACATCAATCCGATGGACATTGACCTGAGCTTTGACGAGGAAAACCCGATGGCGCTGAAAGCCGACTTTATTCTGTCGCTGATGGAGCTGATCGTCGGCGGCAAGGACGGCTTGCAGCCGGTGGAGCGGACCGTCATTGACCGCTGTGTGCGCCAGATGTACCGGGAACATTTGCAGGACCCGGAAACAAGCAAAATGCCGACCCTCCAAACCCTGTATGACCTGCTCTGTTCCCAGCCGGAGGGCGAGGCGGTACGGCTGGCAACTGCCCTTGAAATCTATGTGTCGGGTTCCCTTAACGTGTTCAACCATGAAACCAATGTGGACCTGAACCGCCGTCTGGTATGCCTTGACTTAAAAAAGCTGGGTGCCGGGCTTCGGACGATTGCCATGCTCATTATGCAGGATTTGGTAAACTCGCAGGTGTCCATGAATTTCCTGCGCGGTATCGCTACATGGTGCTACTTCGACGAATTTCATGTGCTACTCCGTGACCGTCTGACGGCAAGCTATTGTGTGGCGATCTGGAAAATGCTCCGTAAGAAGGGCTGCGTACCCAGCGCCTTAACGCAGAACGTGAAGGATTTCCTTGCCAGCCCGGAGATTGAGAACATCTTTGAAAACTCGGACTTCCTTGTGCTTCTCTCGCAGGCACAGGGGGACCGGCAGATTTTAGCCAAACAGCTTGGGATCAGCCCCCACCAGCTTTCCTATGTGACCCATACCAATTCCGGCGAAGGGCTGCTGTTCTTCGGGAACACCACCATCCCGTTTGTTGACCGCTTCCCGCAGAACACCGAGCTGTACGCCATTATGACCACCCGCCCGGAGGACAAAAAACAGGAAATGAACCGGGCATAACACACTTCGGGCCATGCTGGCCCGAGGTTTGGAAAGGAGGGATACATCATCGGAAAGAAACCGGACAAACGGAATTTTCAAAGGCCGGGGCCGACGGAGGATACCGGGGGCAATCGCCCCGGACCGGCTGAACGGGAAAGACCTTCCCCCGCACCATCCCGACGTCTGCGGTTTGAGGACGAGGATACCGGACAGGACATCCCTTCGGGCCACAATGGCCCGAAGTCCAAAAGCGGCAAGTTTCAAGAGGACAGCCGGAAAAGCCGTCCCTCTGACCGCATGAGGCAGGAGGATGAAGCGGGCGGGCCGCAGGATACCGGCAAGGCACAGGAGCCGGAGGGCTCCGCCGAGAAGGCCGGGAGCAAAAAGGACAAGTACCAGAAAGCACAGGCAAAAGCGGAACACGCCGGGGAAAAGCTGGGAAAGGCCCTGGAGAAACTGGACAAGACCGAGGCAAAACGGGCAGCGAAGAAGCCGCCGGGGCTTGCAAAAAAGGCAGTCCGGGGAGCCCGCACAGAAGCGTGGTTCTATGTCCACAACAAGATACACGAGGTTGAGCATGAAAATGTGGGTGTGGAAGGAGCCCATAAATCCGAGCTGGCCGCAGAGGCCGGAGCCCGGAAACTGACCCGCTATGCCAAACGCCGCTGGCGGGAACACCCAGCCCGGAAGGTGGCAAAGTGGGAACGGAAGGACATAAAAGCCCGGGCCAATGTGGATTTCCAAAAGATGGCCTCCGAGCACCCGGAACTTGCCAGCAATCCGCTTTCCCGTGTGCAGCAGAAATGGAAACTGAAACGCCGGTATTCCAAAGAAGCAAAGGCGGCTGCAAAACAGGGCGCAAAGGCCGCAAAGAAAACCGCTGCCGCTTCGGGAACTGCGACCCGTCGGGCGGCGCAGTTTGTGACCCGTCATCCCGTGGCGGTGCTGGTCCTGCTCCTGCTGTTGCTGCTCTGTTTTCTTGTGTCGGCGGTAAGCTCCATCTTTCCCACGCTTGGCAGCGGCCTTGCCAATGCGTTATCCGGCACCTCCTACGCCTCGGAGGATACGGACCTGCTGTGGGTGGACGAGGACTACACGGCACTGGAAAACGAGCTGGCGCAGACGGTAGCGAACATCGAAAGCACCCATCCCGGCTATGACGAGTACCGCTATTCCGTGGACGAGATCGGCCATAACCCCTATGAGCTGGCGTCCTATCTCTCGGCAAAGTACCATGTCTATTTCCGGGAACAGGTGCAGGACGAACTGCGAGAAATCTTTGAGGCACAGTATGAGCTGACCTTGACGGAGGAAGTCGAGATACGCTACCGCACCGAAACCAGCACCGACCCGGAGACCGGGGAAACCACCACCGAGGAAGTCCCCTATGAGTATTACATCTTAAATGTGACCCTCACAAACAAAACGCTGCCTGCCGTGATCCTGCCGAGGCTTAACGAACAGCAGCGGGAAATCTACACCGTTATGCAGCAGCTCAAAGGCAACAAACCCTATCTGTGGGAAGGGATTTACAACGGTGGCGAAGATACCGGCCCCAGCTATGAGATACCCGGCGAGGCGCTGGATGACCCGGCTTTTGCGGCGCTCATGGAAGAAGCCACAAAGTACATCGGCTGGCCCTATGTGTGGGGCGGCTCCAGCCCGTCCACCTCCTTTGACTGTTCGGGCTTTGTCTGCTGGGTGTACACGGCCAGCGGCGTCCACAACCTGCCCCGTACCACGGCGCAGGGCATTTACAACCAGTGTGCTATCATTTCTCCCTCCGAGGCAAAGCCCGGCGACATTATCTTTTTCACGGGAACCTATGACAGCCCCGGCCCTGTATCCCATGTGGGGATTTATGTGGGCGACGGGATGATGCTCCATTGTGGTTCGCCCATCCAATACGCAAACATCAATTCAAGCTACTGGCAGACACATTTCTATGCCTTCGGGCGTTTGTGAGCCAGAGGAAAGGAGTCCTTGCATGAACAAGATCGACAAGCTCGATAAGGAACTGGAAAAAGCCCGGGAGAAGGCTGCCGAGTGGCAGGCCAAAATCCGGGAGCTGGAAAAGCAGAAACAGGAGGAAGAAAACAGCCAGATCGTGCAGGCGGTGCGCTCCCTTAAACTGACGCCCGCCCAGCTGATGGCATTTCTGAATGACCCCAAAAACAGCCTTACCGCTTCGGGCCATACTGACCCGAAGCCGGAGGCACCCGAAAAGGAGGACACAGCCCATGAAGAAAATTAAATACCGCAGGCTGGCGGCGATGGCTGCCAGCCTTTTGTGTTGCCTGATCTTTACGGTCCCGGCCTACGCCCAGAGCAGCGAGCCGCAGCCGGAGACAGCTCCCGCCCCGGCGGAAACCGAAGCGGAGCCGGAAACACAGAACCCCTTTACCCCGGACGGGACGGGAACCGTGGTGGACAACGCCACCGACGAGGACGGTAAAGAGTTTTACACCATTACCACAGCAGATGAGAGCGTGTTTTATCTGGTGATCGACAAACAGAAAACCAGCGAGAACGTCTATTTCCTCAATACCGTTACCACAGACGACCTTCTGCCTCTTGCCGAACAGGGTAAGGAACCGCCCAAAGAAGTGACCCCGGAGCCAGAGCCAAAGCCCACCGAACCGGTGGAGGAAGTACCGGAACCCGAGCCGGAGAAAAAGGACAGCCCCCTTCTCTCTCTGCTCCTGATCGGTGCGGTGGTGCTGGCCGGCGGTGGAATTGGTTACTATTTCAAGATTTACAAGCCGAAGCATGAGGCCCCGGATTTGGAGGATGATTACTGCGAATATGAGGACGGGGAGCTGGAGGAGATCGCAGAGGAACCCGAGGACGAAGATACCCCGCCGTGGGAGGAAGATACGGAGGAATGAGAATGAATTTTACAAGCAGCCCTTTTGAACGAATGATGAAGGAAGTACCGCACCCCGGCTGGGACAATGACGACCCTTGTAAGGGATGCCGTTACTACAAGGAGTGCAAAGGAAAGAAAAAACAGTGCAGGAAGAAGTTCCGGGCGCTGATCGTGGAGCCCCGCCCTTCGGGCCATCGTGGCCCGAAGTCTTAAATGGACGCCCGGGAGCTGACCCGTGACGAGAAGAAGAAAATCCGCACTCTGGTCACGGGGATGTGCGCCAACTATGACCGGGAAAGCGGCATATGCCTTCCTCTTGACTGTGCCTGCTATATGCTGCACAAGTGCTGGACAGGGGCGTACTGCCGTTACTTCCGTGAGGCTGTCCTGCCCCTTAACCTGGAGCTTCAAGCGTCGCTGACAACGGAAGGCATCTCCCCGGAGCTGCGGGCCTGTGCGGTCTGCGGAAAGGCGTTTTTGCCCGAGGGGCGTCAAGCCTACTGTTCCGACGCCTGCAAGGCCGAAGGGAACCGCCGAAAAAGCCGGGAACGCATGAGGAAAATGCGGGAGAAAAGGCCGGGCGGCTGTTACGATTTGCCGCCTCCAAAGGCTTGACATTCCGGGCTTTTTTGAGGGTGTTTCCGGGGTGGGAATATCTTATTACATTTCTCCCCGGTCTGCCCTCTTATTTCGTAACATCCAGCACTTCGGGTCATGTTAGCCCGAGGCACAGAAAGGAGGTATCTCTTGGAGACAGTACAAGGATATGTGATTTTGAAAGCTGCCACCTTTGAAACCGGACACGGCTTTGCGCTGGGGCATAATCCGGGAGCGCCGAGCTCCTTTGTGACCTGGCAGTTTACCGAGGGGGAAAACGGCCATCGGGATTACTACTGGGGCCGCTATGGAACCAGTCAGGCGTGGGCGCAGAGGGACTTTGACCGCCGAGTGGACGACTATCAGCAGCTTTACCATGCGGCGGTCAAGCATACCGAGCTGGGACCGGAGGGTGTTTACCGCTATTATTCCACCCAGCGGCCCGTGGACATAGGAACTTACCCGAAGCCGCCGGATAACCAGCCTCTTTCCATCGTCAACTACGATGACGACAGGCGGCGTCCTGTGGCAGACGGCAGGTTGATGGCATGGGGCGAACTGACCTACGCAAAGCCGCTGACCGAAAAGCAGATGGAGGATTATGAACTGAAACCAGCACCGGGCAATCCTGACCGGGTGCGCCCATCCATTACTGCCCGGCTCAAAGACGGAACCAGAGGGCAGGAACCCCCGAAGGAGCCCGGCCAGAGGCGGAGCCATAAAAACCATGAGGAACGATAAAGGAGGATCGCCATGCACGAAAAAGACAACTATCTGAAAACCGCCGAGCTCTCCACAGAGCAGAACTGCAACATGATCGACGGCGTACCCAACAACACGCCTATCCCACCCACGCCCCCGGAGCTGGACGCAAAACCGCTTGATAAGGTAAAGGAGCCCAAAGAGCGCCGGAAAGGCCGGGAGCTGGAACGCTGATGGAGAACCGCAAGCGGAATGTCCATCTGCACGTCATGGTAACGCCGGACGAGCTGGCAGCCATCCATGAACGGATGGCTGAGGCGGGCATTTCCAACGCCGGGGCTTATATACGGAAAATGGCTCTGAACGGGTATATCCTGCACGTTGACCTTGCGCCCATAAAAGAATTGATCTCTCTGCAAAGACGCTGTTCCAACAATCTCAATCAGGTCGCCGTACACGCGCATACCTACGGCGTGTACCCGGAGGAAATCGACGGATTGAAGCGGGACTATGAAAAGCTGTGGGGCGAGGTGTCAAAGGTGCTGCGGGAGCTTTCCGAGCTGGTGGCAAAGTAAGACGAGGGCGGCAGGCTTCCGTTGCGGGGCTTGCCGCCCTGCTCTTTTTTTACCACTTCGGGCCAGTATGACCCAAAAGTTTGGGACAGGATTTACTAATCTTTCGCAACATTTATGTCCCCGGGCAAGCATGATAAAATAGAGGTAGGAAGGATAGATAAAGGAGGTTTTGAAGATGAAGATACTGCTGAAAATATTGGTTGCTCCCTTTGCTTTAGCGTTGTCCCTTCTGGCGGCTCTGCTGGTGTTCCTATTTGATATTTGTGCCGTCCTGCTGACGATTGCCTCTGTGATCCTGACGGTGCTGGGTGTCGCTCTCTTTTTCACGCCGACGCCCATAGGCGGGATTGTATTTCTGTTTCTTGCCTTCCTTCTTTCGCCGTATGGACTGCAAGCGGCGGCGGGCTCCCTTCTTTGGGCGCTGGACGGAGGCAAATCCGCTCTGTACCGGTTTCTGGCAAGTTAAGCAGCCTCGGGCCATACTGGCCCGAAGTCGGGGCGGTCTGAATGGGCCGCCCCTTTCTCATGGAAAGGAGGAATGATTTTTGGCTACCACAACTTTGTTGCAGCGCCATGCGGGCGAAGGCGAAACGATTGCTGAGGCTATCCGGGATTGTCTGGACTATGGCAAGGACCCGGAGAAAACAGAAAGCGGAAAGTATATCTCCGCTTATGAATGTGATCCGGCCACCGTGGCGGACGAGTTCCTTTTGGCAAAGGCCAGCTATGCCGCTATGACGGGCCGGGAACAGAAGAAAGAAAATAATGTGCTGTGCTATCAGATACGACAATCCTTCTATCCGGGCGAGATCACCCCGAAGGAGGCGAACCGTATCGGCTATGAGCTGGCTATGCGCTGGACAAAGGGGCAGCACGCTTTTATCGTTACCACGCACACCGATAAGCAGCACATCCATTGTCACATTTATTACAACTCCACCACCCTTGACTGCACCCGGAAATTCCGAAATTTTTGGGGCTCCAGCTTCGCCCTTCGGCGGCTCTCTGACAGGCTGTGCCTTGAAAACGGGCTATCCATCGTGGAGAACCCGAAGCCCCGGAGCAAGGGCAAGTATCGGAACTATGGAGAGTGGCAGAAAGACCGGAAAGGGCCGCTTTCCTATCAGGACAGGCTGCGCCTTGCCGTTGATACTGCGTTGGCGGAACGCCCCGCTGATTTGGACGAATTTCTCAATCTGATGAAGCGGGCCGGGTATGAGGTCAAGACGGTTCGGGGCGGCGGTATCAGCTTCCGGCTGACCGGGCAGGGACAGGAACGCTTCACCCGTCTGCGTGCCTCCACGCTGGGGGACGGCTACGACTTGCAAGATGTTCTGTCCGCCATTGAGGGCAAAGAAAAACGCCCCGGGCGCTCGGAGCGGAAAATCAGTCTGGCGGTGGATATTCAAGCAAAGCTGGCTGCCGGTAAGGGGCCGGGATATGAACGCTGGGCGAAGGTATTTAACATTAAGCAGATGGCCGCTGCTCTTGCCTATATACAGGACAATAACCTGACCGATTATGAGCAGTTGGCGCAGAAAGCTACCGAGGCGGCAGACCGTTTCCATGCCATTTCCGAGCAGATCAAGCAGACGGAACAGGCCATGAAAACCAATGCCGGGCTAAAGGCCGCAACGGTTCAGTATGCCAAAACCCGCCCAGTCTTTGAGCAGTATAAGGCGACGAAGTACAGCCGGAAATTCCTTGCGGAGCATGAGGCCGACCTTGAACTGTACCGGGCTGCACAAGCGGAAATGCGCTCTCTGCTGGGCGGGGCGAAGCTCCCTAAAATGGATGTGCTGAAGGAGGAAGGCCGCAAGCTCACAGCAAAGAAAAAACAGCTCTATGGAGAATACCAGAAGGCACGACGGGATATGCAGGAAATCGTCACGATCAAGGCGAACATTGACACTCTGATGGGCTACACCGAGCCGGGAAGAAAGCAGGAAAAGGAGCGTTAAGGTTATGAAAATAAGGAGCAAAGCGACGCTGACACTTCGGGCCATGTTGGCCCGAAGATACGGGTTTGGGGCGAGCCCCAACAAGCCGCCTTTGTGCCACTTGTGGCCACAGAGGCATTGCTTGCCACTTAGCGACAGCCCTTAAAATGACGCAAAAAAACAGAGGCCCTTATTCTGGAACCTCCGTTTCCCTGGCTTTCTTAATGCCTTCGGCTGTGGCTTCTATCACGACAAGCTCTTTTTCATTCATGGAGTTTAGAAGTACATCAATGTGCTTTCTGCAAGAGCTTGACCTTGCCCCTCCGTCCGCATGAATAAACTGGTCAACTGAAACGTCAAACATGATAATGAGTTTAACAAAAAGGTCGAAGCTGGGATACTGACCTTTGTTCTCAATATTCATAATGGTACGGGAGTCACGGTCTACTAATTCCGCAACATAGGCTTGTGTCCAGCCCTTTTCTTCTCTGGCTCTTTTGAGCGCTGCCCCGAGGCCGTGAAAGTCAAACCTTCTTTCATCTTGGTTCATTCTCATATCACCCTATATCATTCTACATTTCTGGTTGAATTATGAGAATGTAATGAGATTTTACATTAAGTAGTATTTTGTTTCGCATCCATGTAGGCTCTAACTTGTATTATTCGAGGTAGAGAACTATAATATATCCTGTGGAGGTGCGAAATGGACTATATGACATTGAAAGAGGCCGCCGAAAAGTGGGGCGTGACACCTCGTAGAGTAAATTATTATTGTGCCGGAGGGCGTATCCCCGGCGCTGTAAAGATGGCTGGTGTTTGGCTGATCCCAAAGAACGCAGAAAAGCCGATTGACGGAAGGACAAAACAAGGGAAGGGGTTGCACCATGAATAAAATCCTGATTATAGATGATGACAGAGAACTGTGCGCTTTGATTAAACGTAGCGTACAAGCAGAAAACATAGAAGCTGATTTTTGTAATACCGGAAAAGAGGGCTTACAAAAATTAAGAGAGCAGGAATACCAGCTTGTGGTGCTGGATGTGATGATGCCCGGCATGGACGGGTTTGAAACGCTGGAAGAAATTCGCAAGGAGTACAGCTTGCCGATTTTGATGTTCACATCTAAAAATGACAGCATTTCTAAAGTACGGGGCTTACGGGCCGGAGCGGACGATTATCTTACAAAACCGTTTGATATGGATGAACTGATTGCCCGTATTGCGTCTCTTATTCGCCGCTACACTCGCTTTAATCAGCAAGCCGGAGCCATACAAAAGCTAAATTTTGACGGATTGCAGATTGACCTTGAAAATCGTTCTGCTACTACATCAAACGGCACTTTTGAACTGCCCCCAAAGGAATTTGATTTGCTCCTGTACTGTGCAAAACATCAAGGAAAAATTTTGACCAAACAGCAGATTTATGAGGAAGTATGGGGCGAAGAATATTTCTATGATGACAGTAACATTATGGCGATTATCAGTCGGCTTCGTAAAAAATTAGAAGTCAATCCTTCAAGCCCAAAGTATATACAAACGGTCAAAGGGATTGGCTACCGGTTTAATAAGGAGGTGTAGTCAGCATGGAAATTATCGTATTCTTGTCCATTGTGATTGCTGTTGTGGCTGTATTGACTTCCATCGTTCTCGTTCGGCGTGTAAAAAAACAAATAGCAGAAATGACCGATGTGCTGGTTGATGTGAAAAACGGAAATGGCAACCGGCGTATTCTATCTGCAACAAATGAACTGACAGCACCTCTTGCCTATGAAATCAATGAGATCGTTGTGGCCTATGAAAGCAGACTTTCAACTGTACGGCAGACAGAAGAAACCAACCGCCAGCTTATGACGAGCCTTTCCCATGACGTGCGAACGCCCCTTACTACTCTGCTTGGGTATCTTGACGCTACACACAAAGGACTGGTCACAGGAAAAGACCGGGATGATTATATTGAAACCGCCCGTCGGAAAGCCCATGATCTGAAAGAATACATTGATGTACTCTTTGACTGGTTCAAGTTGAATTCAAACGAGTTTGCTTTGGAGATCCAGAGCGTTGAGGTTGCAGAGCTGACAAGAAATATTCTGATCGACTGGATACCGATTTTTGAGGATAAACAGGTTGATTATGACATTGATATTCCTGAACAGCCTGTCCGGGTAAGATTGGATATGGATAGCTATATGAGGATCATCAATAACCTTATTCAAAATGTAATCGCTCACAGCCATGCGGACAAAATCAAAATTTCCCTATCGAAGAAGGAAAATAACATGGAGCTGCTGCTGGCGGATAATGGAGTGGGAATTGAGAAAGAAGATTTGAAACACATATTTGAACGGCTTTATAAGTGTGATAAAGGACGCTCTGAAAAAGGCAGCGGACTTGGTCTTTCTATTGTCCATCAGCTTGTAGAAAAGATGGGTGGAAGTATAACAGTTGAAAGTTTGCCGGGAAAGGGAACTGAATTTGTGTTGCGTTTTCCTTTGGAGATTTAAGCGGGTTCCCGTCCTTACGGCGGGAACTCTTGTCATTTTAGCCGAATTTCAAATTGCAAGGTTAATGCAAGGTTGCGGCAAGGTTAATGCAAGATTGGCGTGATAGAATACCTTACAGAACAGGAGGTTTTGAATATGGATTCAAATTATATTATTGAAACAAAAAATCTGACAAAGCAATACGGCTCACAAAAGAGTGTGGCTGACTTAAATATCCATGTCAAGCGTGGGAGAATTTATGGTCTGTTGGGTAGAAACGGAGCCGGAAAAACCACAACTATGAAAATGCTGTTGGGTTTAACGAAGCCTACTTCCGGTGAGGTCAAAATCTGGGGAAAGTCTTTGCAAGGAAATGAAAAGAAGTTGCTGCCCCGCATTGGCAGTTTGATTGAGTCCCCTGGTTTTTATCCCAATCTGACCGGTACGGAGAACCTGCGTATCTTTGCTACCCTGCGTGGAGTACCAAACAATCATGCCATCAAAGACGCTCTGGATCTGGTAGGACTGCCCTACAAAGATAAAAAGCTCTTTTCACAGTATTCTCTTGGCATGAAGCAGCGGTTGGCGATTGCCCTTGCAGTCATGCACGATCCGGAGCTTTTGATTTTGGATGAGCCGATCAACGGTCTCGATCCCATCGGTATTGCAGAAGTGCGATCCTTTATCCGTGAGCTTTGCGACACAAGAGGAAAAACCATTTTAATCTCCAGTCACATTCTTTCGGAGATTTCCTTGCTGGCTGACGATATTGGAATTATTGACCACGGTGCATTGCTGGAAGAAGAAAGCCTTGCTGAGTTGGAGCAAAAAAGCAGTAAACATATCCGGTTTACGCTCTCTGATACTGCACAGGCGGCAAGAATTTTGGAACGCAATTTCCATGAAACCCATTTTTCCATACAGGACGACCACAATCTGCGCCTGCACAACCTTGATCTGCCTGTGGGGAAAATTGTAACTGTCTTTGTAGAAAACGGATTGGAGGTATCAGAAGCACATACCTGTGAAGAAAGTCTTGAAGATTACTTCAAGCGTGTGACAGGGGGCGAAGGAATTGCTTAAACTAATCAAATGCGAATTTTTGAAATTGAAACGGAAGCCATTGGTATTTATTTCCCTACTGCTTTCTGTTTTCATGCCATTGGCTTATGCTTTCTTTCTGGCAGATGTAAACACTGATGTGGATGCTGTAAATGGAGTGATGTCCAGCCTATTCCAGCTTAGTGCATATTTGCTTTTGATGCCGCTTCTTGTGATACTGGCTTCGAATCTGTTGTTTGAGGAACTTGATAATGACACACTGAAAAACCTTGTTACCGTACCGGTAAATAGAACCAAGCTGGTGCTGTCCAAGATGCTGGTTTTACTGTTGTTTGCCGTTGGCTTTATGGCAGTTGGAGGATTGGTAAATCTTGCGGTTTTGTTGTTTCAGGGTTGGAAACCGGTTGGGTTTTGGACCTTGTTTGGCGTTGGAATTGAAGAAGGGCTGATTATGTGGGTGGGCGCACTTCCCTGTATTCTGCTCGTTGTTCTTCTTAATAAAAACTATATCGTGTCTGTCGTGATTACCTTTTTCTATACGATTGCGAATTATATCCTTTCCATGAACGATATGTTTCTCACACAGCCTTTTGGTTTGAACATAGGAACCCTGTTTCCGGGGCCGCTGGCCTTCCGCTGGACATTCCAATTTTATGACCAAAGCCAGACCAGTGCGGAGTTAGCAGATTTGTTGGAACGGGTCAGTCCGTATTTTCTGAATGGTGTTCAGGTATTCGGTGTGATTATTGTGGAAGCCATTGTATTTCTTGCGCTGATTGCATTTGTTTACCAGCGACAGGAAATCTAAGGGGGTGTGACTATGTGGAACTTATTAAAATCGGAATTACTGAAACTGCGCCGGTGCCAGATTCTTTTGGTAGGACTGGTGGCGCTTGCACTCTGTCCTTTGGTTCAGTATGGAAGTCAGTTGATTGTGGAGGCAGAGTACCGAAATCCAAATTATGATTTTTCTGCACTATTTGAAAATGTTGTTTGGGGAAACACTCAGATATTCCTTCCAATTTCACTGGTAATGATCGGAGGATGGCTTATAGACAGAGAATCCACTCATGATACACTGAAAAACATCATGACAATTCCTGTTTCTATGCCGAAAATGTTGGGAGCTAAGTTACTTTTAGTCGGTATGCTTGCAGTTCTGCTGGGAATATACAGCGTTGGCATTACCTTGATTACTGGATTGACGGTTGGATTATCGGGACTGACAGCGGAAGTGTTTTTTCATGGAGGTACGCAGATCGTGTTAGCGGCTCTGACGACCTATTTGGTCTGTATGCCGCTGATCCTGATTTTTGGGCAGATCCGAGGGGCATATCTGGGCGGTTCCATTCTGGCGTTCTTCCTTGGATACAGCATGTTGTTTTTCAAAAGTGGTATCCTTGCCAGCATCTATCCGTTCTCTGCTGCGCTGATTTTAGTGGGATTTGACATGAGTGAATATGCCGGAACAACCACATCCTCAACCCCTTTGTTGGCGGTCATTGGGATTGGCATCATGGTTCTCTGGGCGGTGCTGTTGTTACTGATGTCCAGTAACAAAAAAGAAATGAAATCCCGTAAACAGGCAAATGCCAAGGGAAAAGGAAAGCGTGCTGTACGCAGGAAAGGAAGGTGATAGCTGTGAAGAAAATAGTTTTATCATTATGCCTGATACTATTGGGTGCTTCTGTGCTTTCAGGTTGTACAAAAGACGAATTTCTCGATCAGTATAACAATATTGTTCAGTCTGCTGGTTCCATAGCGCTTACCGGAAATTCATCCTTACAAGGTACGAAAGAAAAAGGAATTGATGATTATACAGGAAGCTATACAGCCAACTATGAGGATTTTTCAGATACAGAGTATTTGTTCGGCGGAACTTCCATAAAGCGTGAAGCTGGTAAGGATCTGGCTATTGACTGCGCGCTGGAGGTTACGGAGGGAACTGCAAAAGTATTTTGGATTTCTGGAGCTGATGAAGCAGTCACTTTGTTTGAAACAACCGGAACATATAGTGATACAATTACACTTCCTGATGGTGGAAATTATATTGGCATTGAATGTGAGAATTTCACTGGAAACATTGAATTAAATATTGAATAATACTCTGCCGCGCGACGGCAAAAGAAAAAAGCCGTCGCAGAGCAGACATATTTTCACGCGCCTATGAAACGGCGGCTTTGATTTTCAGAGCCGCCGTTTCTTTGCGTTTGCACAAACCAATGACGACTTGCAGGGACACGGTAGCTGATTGGAGGTTAATTTACCGTGTCCTTCTTTTTATTTCGCAGTATCCATGATCTGCACCAGTTAAAAAAAGCGTAGCTCCCCCTCCGGGACAGTCTGGTTATGAATGTGAAATTAGACAACACATAAATGAATATGTAACTTCATGCGTCCGTGTGGCTTCATGCCGCCCGGGCGCTTTTGCGTTCTTATGGGGCCGCTTCGGGTCATGTTGGCCCGAAGTCATTCCCCGGTGCCGCTCCCCGCCGCCTTCGTTTCGGTCACTCGTCAACCAACAACCGAAACGGAGGTCAATATGGCTATTATCAATTTGCGGGACTATTACCCATTCTATACATCAGATTGCTTCATGGAAGTATCGGAAGAAGTTGCAGAAATGTTCAAAGAGTTTGATCGTAAAGAGGCTGCTTATCGGCTGCGTACATACCGCCACAAAGCCTACTATTCCCTTGATCGGGATGACGGGCTGGAGCATGAAGCTGTCTTTGTTGCCTTATCTCCCCATGAACTGTATGAGCGGAAAGTGACCATGCAGGAGCTTCACGCAGCGATTTCCAGTCTGCCGGACAAACAGGCAAAACGGATTTATGCTCATTTCATTCTCGGCATGACCAAACAGGACATTGCCCGGGCAGAGGGCGTCCATGAAAAAGTAGTTCGTGTCGCAATCGAGCGAGGTCTGCGGCGCTTAGAAAAAATTTTGAAAAATTCTTTGTAAGGCGTACCGATTTAGGCCGGAAAATGAAATGGCTTATGAGAGGCAAAACACTTCGGGTCACAATGGCCCGAGGTTCAGACAAGCCTCATGCAGATTGAAAATTGAATAAAAAGACACCCGGATACGAAGGGGAACGCGCTGTGTGACAGACCCGCCATGACCTCAGATTTCAAAGAATACAGTCTTTGTAAAACTGAGCGAGCGAACAGGTCCATGCCATAGGTGGGGCAAGGCTGGCTCCACCGGAACAGGCGCAGAACCCGGATACTTGCGTTTAGTCACAGTCCGAGCGTTGAAGCGGCCTTGCAAGCCGTGAGCCGTCGCAGGCAATGAGAACGCCTTGCCATCAGAATGGGGAGAGTTGAAATACTATGGGGCATGAAGCCTATGTCCGTCCGATGTGTCTGAAATGAAGTGAAAACCTATGGGGAGTCCCCGGCAATGCTGTCTGATGATAGGCCAACCGATCCGGCATGGCTCCCCATCTTTTCAAAAAAGGAGCATTTTATGGGAAATGCGTTTGGAATGATCCCCGGCTTGGAAACGGACGAATGGAGCAATGACGCCTGCCGCGGCTATGTCATTATGGCAATGGAGGACTGCGGATTTTCAAAGAAGGATATACGGCGTGTTGTGGGGCAGCTTTATGAAGTATTTGACCTCAACAGCGTGGAGGACGCCAAAGAAAAGTACCATTCCAGTCCTTACTGACCTCGGGGCACATCGACCCGAAGTGGAGAAAGCTCAAAGGGCGGCACCTGCTGGGTGCCGTCTTTTGACATTTCCCCACAGGACAAGCGGGAAAGGCAGGCATATACACGCACTTTCGCAAAGGAGGTTTTCAATGACGCAAGCTGTCACTTATGAACGAGAAACAAAGTCTGTCGCATTTCAAGGGAAGATCATTGTGCTGGAAAGCCTCACGCCGGTACTTCCCCCGAAGGAGAAAGCACAGCGCAAAAAAGAAATTGAGCGTTGTCTTTATGAGGTGTTCAGAAAATATGGGGACAGATTTCCCTAATCATTCGCAACATTGTTGTCCGGGGCTGCTGATGGTATAATATAGTTGTAAGGTTGGTAGCTCCATTCCAACAAGGAAAGGAGCCCAATATGGAATTTATCAGAGAAGATTGTATTTACGCAAGACAGTCAGTAGACCGCAAGGACAGTATCAGCATTGAAAGTCAGATCGACTTTTGCAAGTATGAATTGAAAGGTGGGAGCTGCCGGGTATTCAAGGACAAAGGCTATTCCGGTAAGAATACGGACAGGCCGGAGTTTCAAAAGCTGCTGGGCGAGATCCGCAAGGGAAAGGTCCGGCGGGTCATCGTGTACAAACTGGACCGTATAAGCCGCTCTATTCTGGACTTTGCAACGATGATGGAGCTGTTTCAAGAGTATGATGTGGAGTTTGTATCATCCACAGAAAAGTTTGATACTTCGACCCCGATGGGCCGGGCCATGCTGAATATCTGCATTGTATTCGCCCAGCTTGAACGTGAGACAATTCAGAAGCGTGTCACAGACGCCTACTATTCCCGGTGTCTGAAAGGCTTCCACATGAGCGGACAGGCACCATACGGTTATCAGTTAGAGCCTACTGTGGTAGAGGGTATCCGCACAAAGAAAATGGTTGCCGACCCCATAGCCGCCGACCATGTTCGGCTGATGTTTGAAATGTACGCTGAACCGGAAACCTCCTTCGGAGATATTACCCGATACTTCGAGGAACATGACATAAAAATTTATGGCAAATCCATGTTCCGTACATTTCTTTCCCAGCTTTTAAGAAACCCCGTTTATGCACAGGCCGACTTGGAGCTGTACGAATTTTTCAAGAGCCAGGGTGCAGCGATTGTCAATGACGCTTCCGACTTTGCCGGAACAAACGGCTGCTATCTCTATCAGGGGCGGGATGTGAAGGAGGACAAGGACAGGTGCTTAAAAGACCAGATACTTGTTATCGCTCCCCACGAAGCACTCATTTCCTCTGACACATGGCTGAAATGCCGGAAAAAACTTATGGCAAATACCACCTTCCAGCAGGGACGGAAACCGAAGAACACTTGGTTGGCCGGAAAAATCAAATGCGGGCATTGTGGGTATGCGCTGAAAGCCACACATGTACCAAACAGTACCGGATATTTCCGCTGTACCAAACGGACGGAAAACAAAGGCTGTCCGGGCTGCGGGAAAATCCGCAAAGAAGAATTTGAGCAATTCATTTTCTCGGCCATGCAGGAAAAGTTCAAAGACTTTCAGATACTCCACGGCAGAGAGGAAAAAGTCAATCCGAAACTGACCGCCTATCAAGTGGAGCTGGCACAGGTGGAGGCAGAAATTGAAAAGCTGCTGGATACGCTGACCGGAGCCAATGCGACCTTGCTTGCCTACGCCAACAAAAAAATTGAAGAACTGGACACCCGACGCCAGACCATTTCAAAGGCAATCGCTGAATTGAGCGTTGAAACCATATCTCCCCAGCAGATAAAGAAGTTATCCTATTATCTCGATAACTGGGACAGCATAGATTTTGACGACAAAAGAAAAGCCGCCGATGGTTTGATCTCTACAATCAAGGCCACCAGCGACCGTGTTCAGATAGAGTGGAAAATCTGACATTTCCGCTCTATCGCCCCTCATTTCTATTTTATCTTGTTTGTACCCCTTGTACACCGATGTTTTGGCGTTGCAATGAACGAAGATCTGGAAAGAGAGGTGCTTGTTATGTGCAACCTTAGTCAGGGCGTAAAGGCCGAAGGCAGAGAAGAAGGCATTAGCATTGGTGAGATGCGGATGCTGGTGCAGCTTGTTCGAGACGGCGATTTAAAAATGGAACGTGCCGCTGAAAAGGCAAAAATGACAGTGGAGCAGTTTAAGAAAGTGATGGAAAACACTCCACTGCAGGCAGTCTAAGATAAAATCATATAGAGAAAACAGTTAAGCCCTACAAGGCTCAGATCGGTTCGGAACCGACTGAAAACCTTGTAGGGCTTATTTTTTTGCGATTTTTCAAATTTATTTGTGAAAAAAGTTGTCCAAGACTTGACATCGGGCGGCGGTTACTGCCTGCCGAAAGACACTAAGCAGCTTTTGGCAAACTATGCCGATGTGCCGGAAAACCTGATTGAAGCAATTGTCGAGAGCAACCGCACGAGAAAAGACTTTATCGCTGACCGTGTTCTGAAGCTGGCTGGATACTACGGCTATGACGAGGATAACGAGTATAGCAAGGATCAGGAAAAATCAGTGACCATCGGCGTTTACCGTCTGACCATGAAGAGTAACAGCGACAACTTCCGCCAGAGTTCTATCCAAGGCGTTATGAAGCGTGTGAAGGCAAAGGGAGCAACGGTCATTATTTATGAGCCGACTTTGAAAGATGGCGATACCTTCTTTGGCAGTATCGTTGTGAATGATCTGGCAAAGTTCAAGAAAATGAGCAATGATAAGCATGAAGTATTGCTTTCATGGCGGAATGATCCGCATTGTGGAACAGGTTGGCATATACCGGGTGGATGTATCCGATTGATGGAAACAGCAGAGGAAAGGATACAGAAAACGGCTCTAGCCGAAATTGGTGTAAAGGTACTTGCTGAATCGAACCCCATCAAATTCTATGAAATTTTCTCAAGAAACTATCGTGAGGGAATAAAAGATCAGAGAGAACGGGCGCACTTTATTACACTTGTTTATGCACAGAAATGGGCGGTGCGGGCAAGGAAGGCGCTGAATTGCGGAGTCGGTGAGGAAAATGAAAACCGATAAGTTTATGCGGGCAATCATTTCCGAGTATGAAACAGCCAGATGGATTTGCTGTTGTACTGCAAAGAGGACAGCGGCCTCCAGACGGTTATGCTTGATTGAGTGCATTGTGCAGGCTGTTCGGGAGCGGTTCTTGTATGTGGAGCAGGCATAGTACACATTATTGTTGTTGCCTACGCTCCGGGTAATTGCCCGCTCACAGTCAGCACATTTCAGAAAACCGCTGAACAGGTGGACTTCCCGGCCTTTTGGAGAAGTACGGGTATCCCGCTGTAAAAGGGCCTGTACCTTATCAAAGGTTTCATAATCAATGATTGCCTCGTGCGTACCGGCTACTTCCACCCATTCTTCACGGGGAACACTTTCAACCTCGTGTACCTTATAGCTTTTTACCCGGCTGCGGCCCTGTGCCAAATCCCCGGTATAGGTGGGGTTCGTAAGAATGGAGTGGATCATGCGGGCTCCCCACATAGGATCGTCATATCCTCTTGTTGAAACGGGGATGCCCTTTTGCAGTTTATAAGCTGAGGGGCTGGGTACGCCGTGTTCATTCAGATACAAAGCGATGGCCCGTTTCGATGTCCCTTTTAGGAACAAAGAGAAAACGAGTTTGACGATTTCAGCGGCATCGGGATCGATGATCAACTGGTGCTTGTCCTTTGGGTGCTTCACATATCCATAAGGAGCAAATGCGCCAATGTACTGACCGTTGCGCCGCTTGTAGTCAAATACCTGGCGGATTTTCTTTGAGGTCTGGTAGCAGTATTGATCGTTCATCACATTTGTAATCGGGACGATAATACTGGAAACGCTGTCCGGGTTGAGATAGCTGTCCACATTTTCAGCAAGACTGATAAAGCGGACACCCATCTGCACAAACAGGTTATCAATCAGACTTCCCGCATCACTGTAATTTCTTGCAAAACGGGAAAGGTCTTTTACTACCACGCAGTTGATTTTCCCGCTCATTACATCGGAAAGGAGCCGCTGGAAATTCTCCCGGTTGGCGTCTGTTCCCGTGTGTCCATCATCTACATATTCGGAAACACTTTCAAATTCTCCGATATGCTTCTGATAAAAGTCATTGAGCAGATCACGCTGGTTGATGACGCTGTTGCTGTCGTCCTTTCCCTTTTTCAAGTCCTCCTTGGAAAGCCGGATGTATTCGCCCAGCCGCCAGCGGCGGACGGTATAAGAGGGAGAGAAACTCTGTTGCAATCCTCTGTTTTTTGTTCGTGCCATTGTTCCTCCTTCCCTATCACATTACATCTATATTATACCTCTGCCCGGGCGGGACAACAAGGATGCCTCCGCCTCGGGACACTTTGTCTCGAAGTAGAAACGGGCCATAACCGAAGTTACAGCCCGCTTTTTTGCCGGAGCAGGAAGTCCGTCAGCGTGTCCTGCAAGGACGGCCCGCTTTCCGCAAATTCAATTTTTACACCGATCCCACCGATGCAAAAACAGTATGGATTTTCTACCGCCTGCAAAAATAGAGCGATCCGCTCCTCTCGGGGGAGAGAGGTGTCAAAGGCCATACCGCTCACATCCGGCAGGGACTCGGGAGCCACTGCGCCGATGTCAACGCTTTTCATTTGTTCCAGTTCCTTTGCCGTTAATCTCACGGTAAAACCTCCTTATCAAAAATAGGATACGACTCCCGCATATCGTGGGGAAACGCAAGAGGGCAGCACCCAAACGATGCTGCCCTCTCGCCTCACTCCATGTAAGTATAAAATAGAGAACGCCGCTCCAATTTTTTTGCCCTGTCCAAAGACAATCATGCTCAGAGCGGCGTTCCCTCGCAGATAAGAGGGCGGCCCGGAGGAACAGGCGGCCAGCCTGTCCTATGCCGGATCGTGGCCGTGGGGTGGCCCGGCCCAGTTGCGGCGTTGGTGTTGTTCGCTCGTTCTTCCGAAGAAAAAGTCACAGCGCACCCGCCGCCCGGCTCCCCGGACTATGCCCGGGGCCGCCGCTGTTTATCTGCGGAAAGAAGAATATCTCCTTTCATAAACCGAGACATTTTTTCATCATTTCCAAGTGGGGAAAATGAAAAAATCAAAAAGTTTTTTTCATACGCTCAAGGCCACGCTTGATCGACTGGCGGACAGACTCCTCATGTACGCCCTCGGCCACGGCAATTTCCTTGATGCTCTTTCCAAGAATGATGTGGGCATCAATCCTGCGGCCCTGGATCTCCGGCAAAGAGTTGAGTGCGTTCCACAGACGGATGAACAGCTCCATACGCTCCAGTAGCTCCTGGGGCGTTGGCTCATGCAGGCAGGCGGAATATTCGATCCCGTCATCGCAGTCCAGAGAATACTGCGCCTTATGCCGGGAGAGCCGCCGCTGGTAGGCCATTTCGTGCCGGGCATCGGACACAAATACTTCGGCTACTTGAAGAAATCTGCAAAGGCTATAAAATAAAGATAGAAGATTTGGCGCGGCAATTTTACCTGTGGGTGATGCGAGAGCCGGAGGCTGCAGCGCAGTGGCTGAATGGTGAAGCTGAAAATAAGAAGGTGTGAAAATGGGACGGCAGGATAATGTTGAGATTTTTGAAGATACGCAGCGGTTGTACAGCAGTAACGAACGGCTGATCTCTGCAATCAAGAATTCCAGTGCTGCGCAAGAGTGTTTCACGGGCATGGGACGGCACTGGTATGGCCCAGAGCATCGGTTTTATCAGAAACCAGCGCAGACTGTGATAAGCCCAAAGCGCACGCTGGAGGCTGCAGCACCTTACGTATATGCAGGAAAGAAAGTGTGCGTTCTGAATTTTGCATCGGCTACCAATCCGGGCGGCGGTGTGCTCAAGGGCTCGTCTGCACAGGAAGAGGCAATATGCCGCTGCTCCACACTCTATCCGAACCTGAAGGAGCAGCGGATGTGGAATCAGTTCTATGTACCCCATCGGCGTGCCCGTGACCCGCTGCATAATGATGATTGCATTTACACGCCGGGTGTCGTAGTGTTTAAGTCAGACGTGGATTATCCGCAGTTTTTGCCGGAAGAAAAGTGGTATTCGGTCAATGTCCTGACCTGCGCTGCACCTAACTTGCGGGAGCGTCCCAGCAACGAAATGAACGCCGGGGACGGCGATGCCGCCGTACATATCAGTAGGGAAGACCTGCAAGCCTTGCATGAAAAACGGATGCGCAGGGTGCTGGAAATCGCATGGAGAAAAGGAAACGAGGTTGTCATCCTTGGTGCCTTTGGCTGCGGGGCATTCCGTAATCCGCCAGCTGTGGTGGCACAGGCCATGAAGACTGTGGTGCAAGAATACTGGATGAATTTTGAAATAATTGAGTTTGCTGTGTACTGTGGGACGCAGTATGACACGAATTATCGAGTGTTTCAGCAGGTTCTTGGCGGCATGTGAACTGCTGCATATGGTCGGTGTGGAGACCTGAAACCCGCACGAGTGCAGGGAAACGCTGCGTAAAAGCCAGGAGATGCGGCGTGCCGGATGGTGCGCCCTTCTCCGTATAATAGACTTTTAGAGAATTTCGTTTCGAACAAAATGAAAGCGAAATTGTAAAACGGAAATTTCGCCTATGGCGAAACAAGGGCTGTTGCAATAGTTGGAGGCAGGCATGAGATACTACATAGCAGACTGCCACTTTTATCATAAAAATTTGCTGACGGAAATGGATAACCGCGATTTTGAATCTGTCGAGCAGATGAACGAAGTGATGCTAGAAAAGTGGAACAAAAAAGTGCACGCACGGGATGAAGTGGTGATTCTTGGTGATCTGTCTCTTGGCAACGGAAAGGAAACCAACGAAATACTGTGTCGGCTGAAGGGACGGCTCTACTTGATTCGAGGAAATCACGATGAGAGGTACTTAAGGGACAAAGATTTTGACGTATCCCGGTTTGAGTGGGTCAGGGATTATGCGGAGATCCATGACAATAAGCGAAAAATCGTGCTGATGCACTATCCGGTGTTCTGCTATAACGGCCAGTTTCGGCGTGGGGCAGATGGAACACCGCTGACCTACATGCTGCATGGGCATATCCACAAGTCGGAAGATCAGGTGCTGGTGGATCGGTTCAGCACAGAGACCAGAGCTATGATGCGGAAAAGTGCCCATCAGGAAACAGCGCAGCCAGTGCCGTGCCAGATGATCAACTGCTTCTGTATGTATTCGGATTACACTCCACTCACACTGGAAGAGTGGGTGGAGTGCGACCAAAGACGGCGGACACCGAAAAAAGGCAGTACAGAGATGTTGCAGGCACTTGAAATGTTCTCGGACGATTTTATGAGTGGTAGAAATCTTGATAGCGCGAAAATTCGGAAAGCCGCAGAAGCAATGAAATCAAAAGCTGAAGATATTGCAAGAGGAAAGAGGAATTATATGACGTATGAGGAGGTTTTTGGACAATAAGACATATGACCAGTGACTTCATCACAGTGCAGAAGACAAACAATTGACATATATACAGCATACGGAGAAACTTAAACTGTTGACTTCACGCCAATATTAGCGTATACTTTATACAGGAGGAGTTGACATGGTTAAGGTAAAGGAATGGCGGCAAGGGCTGGGAGTAACCCAAAAGGCTCTTGCAGAGGCATCTGGACTGGATATTCGCTGGGTTCAAAAATTAGAAGCTGGGGATATTGACATACAAAATGTTACAGTAAAGAGATTTTCACTTTTGCTGAAGGGAATCAGCAAACTTTCGCAACAGACGCCATGTCCGCTGCCAATAAAAGCAGATATTGAAATGGTGTATGGTATCCATGAAATGGTGGATAGACTTTTGGAGGAGGAATCTGTATGACAGGGCTGGCTACTCTTAGCAATGAAAAAAATTATACAGTGTTCCGTTATGGTGATCATGTGATACGTTTTGCTGCACCATATTCTCTGGAACATTACACTGAAGTAAAAGAATGGGACAATGGCTATCTGGTAGTAATGGCAAAGTATAAACAAAACCAGAATCCTGAAGAAGAATACATTGATCTTGTACCGATTCTTCAGAATCTGTACTTTGACACGGAGAAATTTTTGACTCCAATAAGGAAAGTAGAGGTTGTAAATGGCTGATATTAAACAGGTTGCAGATGCTGCGGATATGATTGTAAATGGATATGCATTTACACAATGCCCCGAAGGATATCGAGTATTGAATCTGAATCGACCGGATCGTGCGGCTGTTTTTTCTAAGGATGAAAAAGTATTGGAAACCAGCATGGATGATATCGAAATAAGCATCGTGGAAAATTATTTAAAGAAGAACCGTAAATTTATGGAGGAGTAAGATGCCGAAGTATTATGAATATAAAATTGCTGGCTACTATCTTTACTTTACATCTTACTGTGTGATTGAGTGTATGCATGTGCATGCCAGTGACCGTCGACTTACAGAAGCGGGGTCTGCGAAATTCTTTGTAAAAGAGAATGGAGATACACTGGTGCAGAATCGAGGAATATTGAACGATAGAGAAATCCGAAAAATTCAGGAGTTTATAAAACAGAATTATCAGGAAATGTACCTGAAATGGGCTGAGTATAGCCATGAGGGATACTATGGTAAGAACGATTAAGGGGTAAAAGCGAAAAGAGGCAGATGAAATGGCGGGTGGCCCTAAGTTGTTTGACTACAGAATGACGGAAAAAGAGTACATTCTGGCAGAGACCATAATCGAGATGACAGACAAGTCGGAATTTTTCCGTACGGGTCTTGAATATTTTGACTGGTCGGAGATAGAAGTTATCCCTACCGGAGATAGACCACACGATTTCAGCTATACCTTGAAACAAGAAGCTTGGATTGAATTGATTGATGCTGTCGCGGCGTACATTAAACTGAATCCGTCTGGAGAATGGCTGTCATCGGACAGCAGAACATATTACAAGGAAAATGGATTCCGTTATACGGATAGCCAGAAGAAAAAATTTTTGAAGACAGTAAGCGGTGGACTAACTGATTATATGTCAGACTGGTGGGAATGGACAAAAGACGGAAGGCCAGAGAATGCTTTATTTTTAAAGCGGTAATTTTATCATTTGAAAACGGGCAATCGTAGTATAGTGCAAATATAAGAAGTACCTTTCTATAAAAAATGAACAAGAGAAATGGAATGAAATCATAAATGGAAAATCTTTTCCAAGAAGAGTGTACATTATCAAAAGATAGTGTAGAAAGGTATGGTATTGCAATGAAAAAGCATGCACAAGAATGGGTTGCCGAAATTGAGCAGGTGTTTATGGATAGCCTGTTTTTGTGGTAAAGTATAAGTACAATGAAAAACCAGATGAGGAATACATCGATTTGGCTCCGATTCTCAAAAATTTATATGTTGAAGTAGATAAGTTCTTGAATCCTATTATAATAATAGCAATCATTCTGGCTTCTATTTCGCTCTATCGACGTTTCTCTTGATTTGATAATCAAACAAATATAATGAATCTCTGGAGTGGGGAACTATGTATATTCAAAAAGTCAGACTTCAAAACTTTAGATCTTTTGGTGATGAAGGCATTTGCTTTTTATTCAATAAGGGAATCAATGCTGTGATTGGTGAGAATAACAACGGGAAAACGGCCTTGATAGATGCCATCCGAATTGCGTTTTCCTGTGTCCTATATAAAAAAGATATTTTCTTCAGCAAAACTGACTTTCATGTGAATGCGGCTGGAGAAAGAGCCGCATTTGCACAAATCGATGTGTACTTGAAAGATGTTCCTCAGAACTTGATAGAAATTTGGGATCCCATACAGCCTGATTGTGGAGAATTCCATGTTGTTTTCACATTGGAGAAGACCGCTGCGGGTACAGACAAGGTTAAGTATAGAGCGTGGGGTGGAAAGTGCGAAGGAAATCTGTTGTCTTCGGATACGCTTGAAGCTATTAATCTTGACTATTTAAGTGCATTGAGAGATGCCTCGAGCGAAATGAAACCTTCGCGTAACAGTAAACTTGCAGAACTGCTTGAGACCATCGCAAAGGAACCCAAAGATAAAGAGGCTTTGGTTGATAAATTGAGAACCGCAAATCAAGAAATCCTTCAAACAGAATCTTTAGGGAAAACAAAACAGGTTATTAACGAAAATCTTTTCTCTATCGAACAGGATCTAATGCATCAGAAGGTCGATTTGGGCCTTGTTGAACCAAGATTTGAATCTATTACGGCATCTCTGAGAACATGGATTGTTCCACGTTGGTGTTTCATGGGAGTAGACCATCAAAAATATGCCCAAGTAAAAGCTTTGGAATCTTCCGACAAATATAAAGCGTATATCCATGACCAAGAATGTGGTCTGTATATCGATGTTGATTCCTTAATTGCTAAAAAAGAAGACTTAGATGATTCCTTGAAGGATGCCTTGGTGGGTTTGAAAAAGTATTCCTTTGAAATTTTTCAAAATGGGTTGGGATATAATAATCTTCTATTTATTTCGGCTGTTTTAGGGGATATGTCTTTTGAAAAAAGCGGTATCTATGAGAATGTATTCTTGGTGGAGGAACCAGAGGCACATTTACACCCTCAATTGCAAGAATTGATTCTAAACTTCTTTATGAAAAATGTGCAGCAACATGAGAATATACAGGTTATTATGACTTCGCATTCTCCAACCATGGTTTCCAAAATTGGAACTAAGAATATCAATTTGATATATGAAAGCCAGCACAAGTTATATAATTATCCGCTGGTTAACTCATCCTTAACAGATGAGGAAAACGACTATTTAGAGAAATATCTGGATGTTACAAAATCTCAGCTTTTCTTTGCTAAAGGTGTGATTTTTGTTGAAGGAATTAGCGAGGCAATTTTAATTCCTGAGTTTGCAAAGCTGATCAATCGGCCACTAGATATGTACGCTGTAGAGCTTGTGAATATAAATGGTGTCGGATTTGCTCCATTCGCTAAAATGATAAAGGTCCCTGGTAAAAGCAGTGGATTTGCCAAAGCTTCAATTATTACAGATGATGATCGTTGTTCAAATAAAAACGAGCCAACATATATTTCTAAGGATTTAGATTATGATGATGATTTAACTGGGATAATTGATAAAATTGATCACGGGACGCCATCGACCAGATTTAACTCTATCACCGCTTTATGTGGTGACAACGTTGTAAAATGTTTCGGGGCAGTAAAAACATTTGAATATGCATTGGCGTTGGAACCGAATAATATTGAATATTTACTAGACGCAATATCCACGGCATATCCAGAAGCTGGACCTAAATTAAGAAAAAAAGTGAATGCGGAAGCGAGTCAGCAGCTCAAAGCGCTGATGATTTGGCTCTTTGTCCGTTCGAGAAACTCTGCAAAAGCACAAGTAGCGCAGGCTTTAGGACGCATACTGCAAAAGCAACATCAGGATGATAAAAATGGAGTGACATCACCTTTTGTGGTTCCCAAATACATAAAAGACGCAATCTATAACGTGACGCGAAAGTTGTCTGGTGCAGAGGAATAGCTATGTTTGATTTTACTACAGAACAGGTTGAATTTCTCAAGTCTTCAGGTAAAGTAGTATTGCATGCATGCCCGGGAAGCGGAAAAACGACAATAGTTGCACGAAAACTGGTTAACTATTTACAATGTTGGAATCGACCTCATCAAGGAATAGCGGTTCTTTCGTTTACTAATGTTGCCAGTGACGAAATCCGTCACCAAGCGACTGTAATGCTTCCTGAAGGATACTGCGTTGATGTTCCTCATTTTGTGGGGACATTGGATAGCTTCATCGATAATTTCATTTTTTTGAGGTTTGGGTATTTATTGCAGAAAAAGCCTAAAAGACCGGTAATTACATCACCTGATATTGTGAATTCGTATCGATTTTGGAGAAAAGATTGCTACACAAAGTGCTTGTCACATATTGGTGATTTTAGATGGGATCTGAATGGAAAATTAACCAAGAACGGAAAAGATATAACCTGCACTGGAACGGGACAATATGCCCCTCCGTGTATCCAGTTCAAAATGGGATTACTAGAAAAAGGTCTGTTCTTTCAAGACGAAGTTCCGGGACTGGCATGTGTTCTCCTGGAAAGGTATCCTGAAATCGCAAAAAGTATTGCACTAAGATTTCCTGTTATTATTTTGGACGAGGCACAGGATACTTCAGAAGAACAAATGAGGATATTGGATCTACTGTGTGCTGCAGGTCTGGAATCAATATATATTGTGGGGGATCCGGATCAATCAATTTATGAATGGCGAAATGCAAACCCGGAATCATTTTTGGGAAAAATGCATGACTCAGAGTGGACACAGCTGCTTTTATCTGAGAATTTCAGAAGCTCACAAATGATATGCAATGCGACGTATGCTTTCTCTGACACTAATAAAAATAAGAAGGCAAACAACGCATCTGGAGCATTTGCAAACTATAATAAAAAGCCAGTGTTGCTTTTGTATGACAAAGATACAGCTGAAGATTTGATTATTCAAAGATTTAAAGAAGAGTGCATTGCATGTGATATATCTGTTTCTCCTGATAAAGTTGCAATCGTAACAAGAAGTAAAATTCACTCGGATGACAGTATAGATAATCTCTGGAAAACGCCGGAAACAGAGTTGCTGGCAAGAGCTTCTTTTGAATGGATGTGCGACAATAGGAAAAAAGCATATACCTTTTGCGAGAGAGCGTTATTTCAGATGGTCGTCAAAGATTTGAAAGACATAGATGTTTCTATTGAATGGGATGTCTCTCAAATTATACAATATGCAAAATGGAAACAAGTTGTTATTGAAATTCTTATAAGACTTCCTTCGGCGGATGAAGAATGCGGTCAATGGGTGGCTAGTAGCAGGGACATTGTACATAAAATACTTATATCGCACGACGTGGCCATGCGTGATGGTATAACTATCAACGATGCAATAAAAATCAAAACAAGAGACAAAAAACATCCAGACTTCAGGAAAATACCTATTAGATGCTACTTTGAGATAAAGTCGAAGGCTGAATATACATATTCTTCGATTCATGGAGTAAAAGGAGAAACTTTCGATGCTCTCATGCTCTTGATACATGGAACAGTAGGAAATACATTAACGCCATCATTTTTGGCAAATGGAAAGACGAATACAGAATTGATGCGCATTGCATACGTCGCAATGACACGACCCCGAAAACTTCTTGTTGTTGCAATGCCCAAAAACAAGGCAAAACTTTCTAACCGGTTCCCACCGGATACATGGGATTATGTTGAATTATAAATAATATCAGAAGTTTGAAATTGGAAAAAGAAATATTGTGGTATGACGAAGTGTTTTGCTATATGAGATTTGGGAGACTTGGACACTTGAAGATATGAAGCATCAGAAAATCTCGGACGGACTTGTAGCAGGTATATTGTAGATTGGCTGTGCAGAACTGTCCAGTGAAGTGAGTGGTTTGAGAGTTTCCAAGACTTCTTGCAACAGCTTAATGTGTTGATTTTCAAAACAAAAGAGAATAAAAACGAGAAAATCGTGGAATAAGAAGAGTTATCGGCTGAATGAAGAAATAACCGCCTTGACTAAAGTGAAATAATCGTTTAATATAAGAGGGAGAGTGGAGGGAGTAGGAATGCTCATACGGTTTAATGTGCGAAACTTTTTATCATTTGAATCCAGAAAAGACGGTGGCACAGAAGAATTTTCGATGATTGCAGGTAAGGTGCGTAATAAAAAGGAACACCTTTATGATGATGGGAAAATTAAGCTGCTAAAATTTGCAGCGATATATGGTGCTAATGCTGCGGGTAAATCAAATCTTATAAAAGCCATGGATTTCATGCGGCGAGTAATTGTTTTTGGCTTGCCTGATGGCTATACGGAAAAGTACTGCAAAATTGATCCAAATAACGCAGATAAAACCAGTTACTTTGAAATGGAAATTTTGCTCAATGGGAAATATTACTCCTATGGGTTTGAAGTGATTTTGAGTAAAAGTAAATTCGTTTCAGAATGGCTTGTAGAACTGCATGCAGATGACACAGAGAAAGTACTGTTTGAAAGAAATATTGTTAGCAGCACCTATAAATTGGGCGGAGAATTAGCGACAAAAGGTTTGAAAGAAAAACTGGATGTATACGCAGGCGACATTCAGAACGATGGGACTGTTCTCTTTCTTTCTGCCATGAATCAAAATAAGAAAACACTCTACGAGAATTCGGAACAGGCGGCAATACTAAAAGATGTTTTCATGTGGTTTCTCTCCAGCTTGGATATTAACTATCCGGATCAGCCGATTTCAAATTACTCCTATTTAGCGCGGGCAGATGCGGATGAAGTGAGTGAAATCTGTCGAATTATGTCTGCTTTCGGAACAGGAATTACGGATTTTCAGCTGTTAGACGTTCCAATTGAAAGAGCATTGCATAGTTTGCCTAAAAAACTTCAGGATAAAATTTTGGCAGAGATAGAGCAAGAACAGGTGAAAATTCGTTCCAACGATAAACTCAAATCAGTCAACATGATATTAAGGACCCCTGCTAACTTATATATTATGAGTATAGATAGGAACGATGGGGTTAAATGCCAGACGATTGAGTTTTGCCATGGAAAAAAGGATGCCTTGTTTAACTTAGAGGAAGAGTCTGACGGTACAGTGCGCATTTTAGACTTGTTGGAAATTCTGATTTCTGGCGAGAGAAAGACTTATGTGATTGATGAGCTAGATCGTTGTTTGCATCCGAGTCTTAGCTATAAATATGTAGAAACTTTTTTGAAGTTAGCAGCCGAAAAAAATGTGCAGCTCATTGTTACTACACATGAATCTAGACTTATGGATTTTGATTTGTTACGCCGAGACGAAATCTGGTTTGTTAACAAAAGAGATAGTGGAGCATCGGATATATATTCTCTCGAAGAGTATAATGCACGGTTTGATCAGAAGATTGATAAAGCATATTTAGAAGGACGCTATGGTGGTGTTCCGATTTTTAACACGATCTTTCCGGTTGTATGAGGGGGCTGAATGCTATGAGAGAGAAAAAGGCATTTGCACAGCGAACTCATACACGAAATACAGATGAAGTTCGAAAAAAGTATTTTCTTGTATATGAAGGAGCGGAAACAGAGGACATATATTTTGAAGGAGTTAATGAAAACAGGCAGAAGATTGGAATAAATCCTTTGATTGAACTGGTTCCGATGACTAGAAGCTATAGTGAAGAAGGATGGAGTAATCCCAAGAAAATTCTTGACAGAGTAATGAAGAATCTCTATGAGAGCAAGACGGGACAAATCTCTTACGAAACACTAATGAACTGGATTATGGACTATTTTTATGATGAGGGAATTCTCACTACGAGTAAAGTGAGAAAAAGAAGCATGTGGCAAACTCTCGAATGGTTTTGTACCCAAAAACTGGGGGTTGATAAATCGGATGTTGTAGGTGATTTAGAGAAAGCCTGTGAAGAGATAGCGAGATATCTTGAAGAAGAAGCAAGCATGGAAAATGTGATTGATGATGTTCCCAAGATTATCAGAGATAGAGCAATTACTTATGCGGAAGGAATTGATAAAATTTGCTTTATTTTTGACCGTGATAAGGAGAGCTTTGTTTCAAAACCTGAAAATAACCAATATGAGTATGTGCTCAATACATGTAAAGAAAATGGTTTTGGCTTTTACTTGACGAATCCATGCTTTGAATTTTGGCTATTATTACATTTTGATGATATTTCAGATCTTGTCCCCTCTGAGTTGTTGGAAAATCGAAAAGTAAGAACAAAACGTCGCTATACGGAACAGATGCTGAGAGAGAAGATGTCGAGCAATAAATCGAACTATAATAAGTCTTCTTATGATGTGGGATGGTTTATTGAAAGAATCGATACTGCAATTCAAAATGAGAAAAAATATTGCGAAGGCGAAGATGAACTGGAACATGCAATTGGAAGTCGTATCGGAGTGTTAATTCAGGAATTAAGAGCAACCGAGTAAGTATCTATAGTCAAGTGAACTTGATTTGAAAAGAAGATTGTGATATACTTTTAATATAACATAGTACTGATAAATATCAGTGAATAACGGCAATCGCTTCTCTTATAGTACATGGCTGCAAGATTCTTTATCATGTGGCAAACCACAAATTTAAGGAGAATGCGAAGATGAAAGAGCGTTTTAAGAGTCGAGAACTTGTTGCTCGAAAGATGATGGAAGAAGCATTGCCGGATGCACAGAAAGTTGTAAAATGCACAGCAGTCAAATATGTGCCTGCTCGCAGTTGGACTTTAGAACGAAATAAAATTGCAAAATTGTGCGGTGAACCTGAATGCAAGCGGGAGCAAGTAGAATATGAGCTGTCTAATAGCGAAAGTGTTGCAGGTGAATTTATCATAGGCTCAAAAGGTCAGATGATTCTCCTGAAAGAGGAAATTCTAGTTAATCCGGAATTCCATGTAGAAGCTCTTCTACATGAATGGGAACATGCTTATTGTGAGGCTATCAAGAAAAAGGAAAGCTACATTTTGGTAGAGTATCACGATGGCCGTTTTCCAAATGATGAACTCCGATGTGGGTACAGTATGTGGATAGAATTTGCGGCACAGGAGATATGTAAGAAAATTTGTGCTGTAAACGGATTGAAACGTAAAGACAACATTACAGAAGAGCTCAAAGGGTGTCTTGAAGATTTGATTTATAATCTCGCAGCAGAAAATCAAATCGGTTATTTCTTTGCAGATTTACTTTTTGATTGTAGACTGGTAGAAAATGCAGAGCGTAAGCAACTGCTAAGGGAGTTACTAAAAGGATATGATATTGATATCCAGAGTGACTTTTTGGAACTTTACAGCATCATGGTGTCACAGAGAGCAGAGAAAGAATCCTGGAAAACAAACGTTGATTACCTTCAGGAGCTTGGAGAAATCATTGGACGGATCAAATTTTAGGCAATGTACAATGCAAAAGGAGAAAAAATCCGGAGATTGGTGGAAAGTTTCCTTGAAAAAGATTCGGACATCTAAAATATGGTATGTCTTGAACTGCATGACGTGCAATAAAGTGTACCTATATTTAGGACTAAATGTAAGATGAATTATTAATAAAGTACTTGATGCTAAAACGAGCTTGTGAAAATATAAACACAGGCTCGTTTCTTTTTGCTCACACCGGGGCCGGGGTCACTTCTCTGTGGTGAAGTCACACGAAGGCCGGTGCGCCCTTTTCTGTGAAAAACCGCAAAATTGATAGGCCGGGGGTCAGAGGATTAACGGCGCAAAATGAAACAGGAAAATGTACAGGCATCGGAGCTTCGGTTCCGGTGCCATTCTTTTTCCCCGAAATGAACCAAAGTGTGTGAAACCTCTCGTAAACAGGGAGCTTTCGCACATTTTAGCTTGTTCCGGGAGGAGCAGGGGCGAGCGGGAATCGGCCGCCGCAACAACGATCCAACCTGGCGGGGCAGTGCCGATTTCAACTTCGCTGCTTTTCGTAACACGGCCTGCATCACCGGGCTGGAAGATGTGGTTTATGTACACGTCATGTTCAACAGTGATTTGAAGCGTATTGTTGTACGCGGCTGTGATGAAAACGACAAGGACGCTCTGCGCTGGTGCATCGCCAAGCCAGACAAACGTAAAAGCCGGAAGATGACCTGTAAACCGTTTTCAGAACTGGTGTATAAGGAAATGGGCTGGGATACCGAATGCCGGTATAAGATGCTTGGGTACAGAATTTCGTTTGAAGGGGAAACTCTGTATGTTTTTGACCTGCTTGTGCCGGAGATCTTCCATGAGGGCCAGAAGCGAAAAAATGGAACAGACCAGAAAAATGCGCAAGAGACAAAGTCTGCAAATACCAGAAAGGGATTTTACCCAGATGATATTGTTGGTACTTTTGGCGTACCTGTAGAAGAACATCTGAAGGAATCCGAAGTTCAGCAAATGGATGGCTATGTATCGGTGGGGATGCTGACGGGTAAGACCATCCCCGATACCGGGCTTGATTAAAACGGCAACCAGGATTCCAAGGGGGAAGTGCGCCCATTTTTAAGGAGGGGAGAGTAGTGAACGAAAGAATATGGAACCAGCGGATGCTGGGTCTGACTTTTAATGTCGAAGATGGAAGGATCACAATCTTCCGCAGCACATTGGAAGCATTAGGCTGGCCAACCCACTATCGTTTTCTGTACAACCGAGAGGCAAAACAGGTAGCTGTGCAGAACTGTACGGCTGAAGATGCAGGAGCTCATAAGACACCGAAGCTGACTGTGAGCAACAGCTGCGAGATCAAGTGCGTGGCATTGGCGCGGATGATCTACCGGGACATGCGGTGGAACCGGAACAATACATATCGTCTGGAGGGGAAAAGCATCCCCAGACAGCAACTTGTGAGTTTCGATTTAGGCACTCCGTTTTTGGTCGAAAACGGGAAAGCTCTTGACGAAAATCCAAGCCTCACAAAGCCCCTGTGTGGCGAAGGATTGTCCGCTGCGGAAAGTTCCTCGGCCTCGCCAATTAAACGCGACAGTGGGGCGCTGTGAGGGGTGTGTGGCGAAGTCGGCAAAAGGCAGCCAACCGGGTAAGGATCCAGGATGCTTGCAAGGCAGTAAGGTGGAAGGTGACCGGGTGGGCAGGAGGCTATACAGACAAGTCTACTCAACAAAACAGTGATTATAATCACTCCTGACAAGTCTACTCAACAAGTGAATAAAATCACTTTTGTACCTATGAACGATAAAAATAAGTGATTAAGCTCACTTATGGCTATTGGAAATAAGTGATTATGTTCACTTAGAAAAAGTGAGCTTTTTACGCCGCCCAGAGTTTTGGGTGCTGCTATCATTTGGTAAAAATCAGTGATTATAATCACTGAAAATCATTACAAACTGAAATAAGTGAGCTTAATCACTTATAAAGAAAAAAGTGAATATTTTACGCTCTGATGTACTTTGAGGTCGTCGATTAGTCAATAATCGGCGGCTTCTTTTTTGTGCCCGGAAAAGCGGGTATGTAGCGACATATGGCAATAAGTGAGCTTTATACGCCACCGTCGAGCAACTTCTCCGAACAAATTTGAGTGCAGAAATGTCTACTCAACAAACCGTATTGACGTAGCATCGTCGAAAAGAACCTGTTTTGCACGGGAAAAACAAAAGAGCGGGCAGATGCAGGAACAATCGACTGATATAGAACGGAAGGAAAGATTTTTTACAGTATTGCTCCAGACTGTTACACAAAGTTGAATACAATCACTCGGAGAACGGATGTTTCAAACTGGGTATTGGAAACATTTATTATGAACATTGATACGTTGAAGGCTGATCTGAAAGAGAAGAAGACTGCTCTGAAGAAGGCCGAAAAAGAAGTGGCAACGCTGGAAGCAAAGAAGGCGAAGGCAGATGCCAAAGCTGCAGAAGATGTTCACTTAAAATAAGTGAGCTTTTTACGCATCCTCATATCTGGATGATAGAATCATCCATCCCTCGGACAGACCATCAAGATCAAGCGTGTGCGGGATGCGTACCAGGAAGCACTGGATAATCCGGCAGAGGGGAATGTGTTCAAACAGTTTCGATTAAATATGTGGGTCGCATCGCTGACCCGCTTTATCCCGGAGCACATCTACAACCTTGGCAATCAGCCAGTCGACATGGAAGCCTTGAAAGGTCGCGACTGTTACTTGCAAAATAACAGTATGTGTGATATATTGTTTTAGTAGATTCAGTTCACTTATAAGGTTAATAATAGTAATCAATTGTGGAAAAGTTACTGGAAGATTATCTACGCATCTCTATGTGCCCGGTGGTGTGTCTGATCTCTCAAGTAATTATATAAAATTCAACTATGCTGCGTATAGTAAAAATGTCTCCCATTATTTGTTTGCGTTTTGTAGCGCAGCGGAAAGGCGTGGTTATAAACATGAAAGTTGTAATTCTGGCCGGTGGTCTTGGAACGCGAATCAGCGAAGAAAGCGTTTATAAGCCAAAACCGATGATTGAGATTGGAAGCATGCCGATTTTGTGGCATATAATGAAGGAATATTCCTATTATGGCTTTCATGATTTTGTGATTTGCGCTGGCTACAAGCAGCATATGATAAAGGAATGGTTTGCAGACTACTTCCTGCATACCAGCGATATTACATTTGATTTCACCCATGGCAGAAACGAGATGATTGTTCACAATCATCACGCTGAGCCGTGGAAAGTGACGGTTGTGGATACCGGACTCAATACAATGACGGGCGGCCGCATCAAGCGTATCCAGCCGTACATTGGCAACGAAGCCTTCATGATGACCTATGGCGATGGCGTCTGCGATGTTGATATTTCTAAATTGGTAGAATTCCATAAAGAAAGTGGTAAAATTGCAACGCTGACTGCTGTTATGCAGGAGCAACAGAAGGGTGTGCTGGATATCGCAGAGGATAACAGCGTACGCTCCTTCCGTGAAAAGAAGGCAAGTGACGGATCTTTGATCAACGCTGGCTACATGGTGCTGGAACCGCAGATTTTTGATTACCTGGATGGAGATACCTGTGTGTTTGAGCAAATGCCTCTGCAGAAATTGGCAGAAGAAGGACAATTGATGAGTTACACCCATAAGGGGTTCTGGCAGTGCATGGATACGGCCAGAGAAAAACAGCTTCTGGAAAAATTGCTGGCAACAGGCAACGCTCCCTGGAAAAAGTGGGAGGATTGATCATATGGTACATTACGACCCGAAATTTTACTGCGGCAAGCGTGTTTTTGTGACCGGTCATACCGGCTTCAAGGGAAGTTGGCTGTGTAAAATGCTACTTATGGCAGGAGCCGAGGTTACGGGCTATAGTCTGGAGCCACCTACACAACCCAACCTCTTTTCCCTTGCGGGGGTAGAAGACCAGATGCACAGTGTCATCGGGGATATTCGCAATTTTGATAGCTTGAAAGCGGCCTTTGACGAAGCACAGCCTGATATTGTGCTACACTTGGCTGCGCAACCTATTGTGCGCGACAGCTATAAAGATCCTCGTTATACTTATGAGACAAATGTGATGGGAACGGTCAATCTGTTGGAATGTGTTCGTCTGGCTCAGCAGCAGGGTAATGCCCCTCGCTCTGTGTTGAATGTTACAACAGATAAGGTTTATCATAATAACGAATGGGCTTGGGGTTATCGAGAAAACGAGCCCTTGGACGGCTTCGACCCCTATTCCAACAGCAAAAGTTGCTCAGAGTTGGCAACGCATTCTTATATTAACAGTTTCTTTACCGACAAGGCTGTAGCTATTTCTACAGCTCGCGCAGGCAATGTCATCGGCGGCGGCGACTTTGCCAATGACCGCATCATCCCCGACTGCGTCCGCGCCATGGCCGCGGGCCGTAAGATCGGTGTGCGCAACCCCTACTCGACCCGCCCATACCAGCATGTGCTGGAACCGCTGGCGGCCTACCTGCTGATCGCCCAGCGCCAGTACGAGGACGGTAGCTTTGCGGGCTATTATAATGTGGGTCCGGATGACTGCGACTGCGTGACTACCGGTACGCTGGTAGATCTTTTCTGTCAGGCTTGGGGCGACGATGCTGCGTGGGAAAACCAAGCTGAGGCCAACGCCCCACACGAGGCTAACTTCCTGAAGCTGGATTGCAGCAAGCTAAAGACAACTTTTGGTTGGACACCGCGCTGGCACATGACCGAGTGCATGGAAAAGACCGTGGCTTTCAGCAAAATCTGGCTGGAAGGCGGGGACATTCCCGCCGAAATGGAAAAAGAAATCCGTGCGTTCTTAGAGGATGCCGAATGAACCAAAATCAGAAAAATACAACCTGTTCTTTTGGGGCGGCGATTTTGCTGAGTGGAGCCTACATGGTCCTTTGGCTTTCCCGCGTTTGGACGTACCGCCCTTGGCCGATCCAAAGCAACATGATAAACTACGGCGTTGTGCTGCTGCTTTTTGCCGGAACGTTTGCCCTTGCAAGAGGGGTGCTTTTCCGCAGATGGCCGGTGCAGGCATCTGCGCTGGATGTGCTGGACAAAAGGCTGCAGGCGGGGGCTTCCCGGAAAGTTGTGGCTGTCGGCATCGGAGCGGCGATCGCGTATTTGTTGTATTATGTGCTCTATGCGGTCAACACAGAGATGGCATCGGCTAGGGAGATACGGACGTCCCTGACGGATTCCAGAGTCATTCCGTTGTTTTATCTGCTGACGATTCTCCTTTTTGGGATGAGCATGTATTGCGTCCTGAAAGGAAAGGATTGCTCTGTCCGGGCAGTCTATGCCGGGTATGGCGTATCGGCAATCTTGTATTTCTGCGGATTGTTTCTTGTGGATTACTTCGTGGCAGACTTCCACCATGGCGAAGCCTATGTGGAAACAATCTTCAATGTGGCAGACGGCGTTCCGTTTGAAGAACTTACGACCGGAATTTATGGGCATTATGGCCTGTTCTTTTTGCTGCCCATGAAATTGTTTGGGGCAAAGCCGCTTGTGGTACAGGTGTTGATTGCACTGGTTGGCGTTGCAACAGATGCAGCTTTGCTGTACGGTGTTCACCACTTGGTAAGCAAAAACTGGGCGCGGCTGTTATTTGCCCTTGCAATTCCGGCGATTCCGTTTGCCTATCGCCAGACAAATTACTGGCAGTTGCAGCCGCATAGACTGGTATTTCCGGCTTTGCTAGCAGCCTATGTGCTTGCGGTCGTTCGCAGACAGAAAAAACTGGAGCCGGGCAGCGCTGCCTTTTGGGGCGGCTGGCTTATCTGTATGCTGGCTGTCTTGTGGAATACCGAGAGCGGCCTCTTCTGCATTGCGGGTCTGTGTGCAGGCTGTGTTGTGGAGTGGTGGCAGAACAGCAAGTGGTACGCGGTGTGCCAGTGGAAGCGCTATGCGGCTATGCTGCTGGGGGCTGCACTGGCGGTGCTGGGCGCTATCGGGCTGACCAATTTGTATAATCTGGCGTGCGGCGGTGCCCCTATTTTCAAGGTGTTTTTCTATCCGCTGTACAGCAGCCGCTATATGAACGATGATATCGGTTATCCCATTCGTCTGGCAGTGCGGCCATGGTTGTTTATCCTGCTACTGTTCTTAGCGCTGCTTGCATGGGCACTGAGCCATACGGCTGCAATAAGCGGGCCGGACAGTGAGAAAAAAACACTGCTTCCCTATGTGGGATGCCTGTCAACGCTGGGGCTTGTGTCGTTCAGTTACTATGCAAACCGGGCAGCGTGGCTGAATATGGAAGTCAGCGTGCCGGAATTCCTGCTTTGCCTTTGTCTGCCGGTACAGGCATTGGCAGAAACCACGTTCGATGCGAAAGTCCGTGGACTAAAGAGCACCATCGTGGACACAGCCGGGGCAATCGCAGTCCTGATACTGTGTGTCTTTGCGGCTCAGCTGCCGGGCGGCGTTGTGAATACAGCGGAACTTTGGAAGCTGGGAGCTTTCAGCACACAGGGAATCACAGCAGAGCTGGAAAACATTTCAACTCATGTGCCGGACAATACGTTTGCAGTGGGGCAGGGCATCGGAACAATTTATCATGCGGCCGGCTGGAACAATTACGGACATTATGTGGATGTGGCGGATTACGGCGTGGCAGACCCGGATAAACTGAAGGCACAGATATTGAAAGACCTGCAGGAGCAGCCGGGCTTCCTGCTGGATGAAACTGTGCAGGAATATCTCCTGAACAGCGAAACTGGAAATTTTGAACTGCCCGGTTACGAACTGCAATCCACTTTTTCGTCAGCGGAAACCATTTTCTATGCAGGAAAGTGGCAAAATATATCGTACTATTACTATGTAAAACAATAAAAGGAGAGCAAAGCGTATGGCATGGAAGAATGAGGCAGAAGCCCGCGAGCAGATTAAAGCAATGGTTGCCGAATACTATCACGACTTCAAAGAAAAGAAAGAACCCTATCAGGAGGGTGATCGCATCACCTACGCTGCCCGCGTCTTTGACGAGAAGGAAATGTGCGCCCTGACCGATGCCACACTGGACTTCTGGCTGACAACAGGCCGCTTTGCAGACCAGTTTGAGAAGGAGTTCGCTAAGTGGATTGGCGTTAAGTTTGCCCATCTGGTCAACAGCGGGTCCTCCGCTAACCTGATTGCTTTCATGACATTGACTGCTCCTGAGTTAGGTGACCGCCAGATCAAAAAAGGTGATGAGATTATCACTGTGGCATGTGGCTTCCCCACCACGGTAACTCCGGCCATTCAATATGGCGCGATTCCGGTATTTGTGGATGTGACCGTGCCGCAGTATAATATTGATGTCACTAAGCTGGAGGCTGCTCTTTCTCCCAAGACGAAAGCTGTCATGATTGCCCATACATTGGGTAACCCGTTTGACCTGTCCGCTGTCAAGGCGTTCTGCGATGCACATAACCTGTGGTTGGTTGAAGACAACTGTGATGCACTGGGGACTCAGTACACCATCAATGGCGAGACCCGATTCACAGGAACTTGGGGCGACATTGGCACATCCAGCTTCTACCCGCCGCACCACATGACCATGGGCGAGGGCGGCTGTGTCTACACGAACAACCCGCTGCTGAACCGCCTGATTCTCTCCTTCCGCGACTGGGGCCGTGACTGCATTTGCCCCTCCGGCCAGGATAACTTCTGCGGCCACCGCTTTGACGGTCAGTTCGGCGAGCTGCCCAAGGGCTACGACCACAAGTATGTCTACAGCCACTTTGGCTATAACCTCAAGGTCACCGACATGCAGGCCGCAATTGGTTGTGAGCAGCTGAAGAAGTTCCCATCTTTTATTGAGCGTCGCCGTCATAACTGGGATCGCCTGCGTGCGGCACTGGAGCCTGCTGCAGATAAGCTGATCCTGCCGGAGCCCGCTGCCAACAGCCGCCCGTCTTGGTTCGGCTTCCTGATCTCCGTTAAGCCGGAGAGCGGTCTGGACCGCAACGCCGTGACCCGCTATGTGGAGAGCCACAATGTGCAGACCCGTCTGCTGTTCAGCGGCAACCTCATCAAGCACCCCTGCTTTGACCAGATGCGTGGCACCGATGCTTATCGCGTTGTTGGCGAATTGACGAACACCGACTTCATTATGAACAATACATTCTGGGTAGGCGTTTACCCCGGCATGACCGATGAGATGATTGATTATATGGCAAAAACAATTATTGAGGCAGTTAATCAGTAAAAACACATCGAAGAGGAATCATCCATGAAACAGCAAAAAGCAAGACCGACTTTCTGCAAAAATTTGCAAAAAGCAAGCAAACCAACGCCCATGCAGGTATACTGCGCGGCAACGATTCTTTGCTTAGCGGCCTTGCTTTTTGCTGTTTTGGTAAGTCATGGTGATCTTGTAAACCAGTACTTCTTCTATGATACGCTCGACACGGGCATGGATTTCTTTCACAGTATTGAATATGTGAAAGGCCGTATGCCGTATGGGCAGTTCAGTACACTGTATCCGCCGCTTGCAAATCTGTTCTTTTACGGATTGTATCAGCTGGTGCCAAAATCCCTTTCTGAAGAATGGCAGCAATCGTTTTTGGATTCTGTCAGCCAGCGCGGCAGCCAGCAGGATTTGCGGCTGCATCAGGGAACGATGATGCTTTTCATCCTTTTTGTGGTGCTGGCCGTGCTGGGGATTGCCGCTATGACAGAGCGCTTGACCCGGAACTGCGGCGGCGAGCGTAAATTGCTGTCCCTTTGCGCTGTGTTCAGCTACGGTGTGTTGTATGGGCTGGAGCGCGGCAACCTTCTGCTGCTTTGCTGGCCGTTGATGGCGTTCTTTATTGTGAACCGCAAATCCAAAAATCCCGTTATACGGGAACTGTCCTACATAGCGCTTGCCATTGCGGCCGGGTTCAAGCTGTATCCGGCGTTTCTGGGCATATTGCTTTTGCGCGATAAAAACTATATGGCGGCCGTTCGCACGGTAATATACGGGATTGTCTGCCTTTGCTTCCCGCTGTTTTTCTTCAACGAGGGTATGTTTGGTCTGACGCTGTGGTTCCGGGTGCTGTTTGGATTCACCGGTGACAGTGGACACCCGTGGATAGGCAATGGCTTTGCCAACATTGTGGCGGAATTTGCACATGGAGTCGATATGCTGCTGGGCACAAGTCTGGCAGATGGCAGCTATGCTTTGCTGGGAATTCTGCTGGCGGCGGTGCTGCTGGTATGTGCATTGCGTATGGACCGTGAGTGGAAGCGCGTTCTGGCGATTGTGCTGGCCATGGTGATGTTCCAATCCCAGTATGATTATGTGTGGTGCTTGTTTTTACTGCCGCTGTGTGTCTTTTTTGCACAGGAGAACGAACTGAATAAGGAAAATATCGTTCCCTATTTGCTGATGGTCTTGCTGGTTATACCACTGCCGCTTTTCCGTGCGGATGAATTGACGCCGACATTTACCATACGCAACACTTTGGGGCATATTATGTTGATTATGCTCCTTGTATGGTGCATAGCTGAAACAGCCCGTAGAGGAAAGAAAAGTCCTGCTCCGAAAGCAGTTGGAAACAATCGCAGACAGCTATGCGCAACGGCTATATTGGCGGTTTGTATGGTAGCTTGTGGATTTGGTGGTCAAGCACTTTGGGAAAATACGCATAACTGGGGCTTTGACTACAGCTATAATGGACGGATTGGAGACGAAGGCGTCCTGATGCAAGACGTACAGGACAGCAGCGGCAATACCGTAACGGTTCAGTGGAGCGGGCGCGGGGCTTATGTCATAATTTATAATCATGCACCGTTTGCACAGGAGATGACAATCGAGTTTGAAACGGGATACGGAATGGATTTGCAGCAAGCACATACCATGACATTCACGGTGGAAGAAAATACGCAAGAGAGTATGCTGCGTGAGGAAAAACCAGAACCGAAAAGCGTAAAAATTGAACGCGAAGGACAGAAAGTGACCTATACCGTAAGCGTGGATCCCGGACAAACCAAGGTTGAGCTGAGCTATGACGGCCCCATGGCTGTCTACGATGAGAACACGCGCAAAAATGGGACATTTTCCGTTAAAAATCTGACAGTCACCAGTGCGGGTAAACCGGAAGAGACAGCGTAAGGAAAGGAAAAATATATGCAGAAACTGCTTGCCTTGCTGGGCGCAAAAAATAAAGAGGAGTTTATGGCGCTGCTGATGCAGTTTATCAAGTTCGGGCTGGTAGGCGTGAGCAACACAGCTGTGTCTATGGCGGTCTACTATATCTTTTTATGGATCAGCCCGGATTTGTATATGCTGGGCAGCATTCTGGGCACAATTTTAAGTATTGCAAACGCCTTCTTCTGGAATGACAAGTTTGTTTTTGCCGGCAATGCAAACGACTGGCGCAGCAAGCTCAAGCGTCTGGGAAAAACTTATGTGAGTTACGGCGGAACGTCGATTTTGTCCAATGTTCTGCTCTGGATTGAAGTAACTTTCTTTGCAGTCAGCAAATCTATTGCACCGATTGTAAACCTGTTGGTGACAATTCCATTGAATTTTATCATCAATAAGCTGTGGACATTTAAGGAAAGTAAGAAAGATGCGACTTTCAGTTTGGAAAGGTAAAAAAATGATAAAACGCTTGAATAGTACGGATAAAAGATATTATATATTTATGATTCTGACTATTGCAGTTGCAGCATTTTATGCTGCGCTGATGTGTGACAAAACAATGCCTTTCGCGGAGGGATGGTATACATATTATGCGCAACTTATAAACGAAAAAGGTTTGCTGCCTTACAGAGATTTTGAATATCTTTTTTCGCCGCTCTACATTTATTTTATTGCGTTTATCACGCGCTTTTTCGGATATGATATTTTGACACTGCGGTGTGTTGGCATCCTAATGTTTGTCATAATCGCTTTAGGGGTATATTTGTTTATTACAGAAATTGTTGGAAGAAAAAAGGCGTGGATTGCTGCAATTACTTCCGTTACAGCGGTTATGTATCTACAGTCAGAAGTAGTTCAGATTTTTTATGACTACATCCGACTTATGGACATTTTTGCTGTTTTTACTGTTTTATTCTTAATTCGCGCTGTCAAAGCAATGGAGCACAGCGAAAATCAAGGCGTAAAAGTAAATCTTTTTCTTTGTGGTCTTTTCAATTCCCTCTTCATAAATGTAAAACAAAATGTTGGATTGATTTTTTGGGCATATACAATAGTTCTAATTATTTACTTAGGCGTGTATTTTCAACAGTCCATAAAAGCAATTGTAAAGAATTTAATGCAATTTTTATTGCCTATTGTAGCAGTAACAGGTGCAATTTATTTGTTGCTGGCCGTAACTGGGGGATTGAAAGGATATTTGTCCATGACGGGCGGAGGCGCAATTAGCGCAAAAGGCGGTATGATTGCGATTCTCTTTAACTGGGTGCCCAATAACTGGAACTTATTCCAAAATGCGATGCCGGAGGCCAGTGTTGTTTTACTTGTTGTAGTGGCTTTGATGGTGGCCCTTGCCATAGCAGAACATAAAAACAAGATGGCACGACATGATGCAAATGGCGCATGGAGTAAGATTGCGGATATACACGGGGGGGGGGTACCTGCTGGCGATAGGATTGCTATTGGTTATGGCTGTTCGCCACAAAGACATGGCAGTGGCAATTTCGGATTGGAAGTCAGTAACACCGTATTTCTTTTTTGAGATTGTATTTCCAGCTTTTTTGTTGTTTGGTTTTTGGTTTCTCTATAATATCATTAAAAAACAGCAAAACGCAGAGACATTTTTGCTGTGGTTTACACTGGCAGGCTCTTATGTGGCAATATCTTGGGGCTGTGGAAATTCCGGTGGATTAGCAGAGGGACAGGCAACAACAGGAGTGGCATTTGTTGTCGCATTTATTCTGTATGGACTAAGCTATCAGTGGCTTCAGATATTACAGGTGGTAGCGGTAGTCGCTTGCATCGGCTTAACGATTCAATCTTGCACCAAAAAGATGGTGAATACCTATTATTGGTGGGGAGCAGATGAAGCAGATTTTTGGGCAAGTGAGAACAATATAGGAGATGTTCCGCTGCTGAGTAAAATTCGGGCATCTACAGATACAAAGGCTGTGTATGAGGAAATCTGCAAGGAAATAACAGAGGGAGTGCAGGAAGATGAAACTATCTACTGCTTCCCGCAAATCCCCATATTTTATAGTTTATGCAACCGCTGGGATCCGGGGGTGCGCTCTAAAGTAGAATGGTTTGATGTGTCTACGGATGAAGCAGTAGAAGCAGACATCGATATTCTAAAAGAATCACCACCCAAGGCAATCCTTATGTACAATGTGGGTGATGATGTCTATGAGGCCCATGAAAGCGCATTTCGCAAGGGGCAAGCATCCGGGACCAGAAAGATGAGAGACTTTTTGTATGATTTTGTGTATGCTAATGGGTATGAATTTATCAGCAATTACACTACAGGGAATAATGAACTTACACTTTGGATTCAGAAAGGCAATCGTAATGTGAATCTGATTGATGCGTTTGATGGCGGTGATGGCACAATTGATAACCCCTATAAATTACATACTGCTGAACAATTGCGCTTGTTTAGTAAGATGGTAAATGAGGGGCGAACTTTTGGCGGTCAATATATCGAACAAACAGCGGACATAGACCTCTCCAATCAAGATTTTACGCCAATCGGTGAATATTCCGGTAACAATTATTTCTGTGGCACATACAATGCTGCCGGCCATGTGATTCGCAATCTAAAGATTGAAACGAATGATAATGCAGCCTTATTTGGACGACTTGGCGGTAAAGTATATAATCTGGGAATAGAAGGTGGAAATATCACAGGCGCTTATATCGGTGGAATTGCAAGCCATGCCGTTAAAGATACAGCAGCAATAATTGACTGCTATACAGATATTTCTATGGATGGAATACGTGCAGGCGGTATCGCCGATAATTTTGTAGGAACTGTCGGAAATTGCTTTAGCGTAGGGTTGATACATGGTACGGATAGTGCAGATGTATTGAGCTTTAGCCAATATAAAGAGGTACAAAGCGTTTATTCCGTTAAGGAAAAAAATAGTCAGGACTTCGATACACAAAGTACAGATGATGTCAGAATTACATATTGTACGGAAGAAACAATGAAAAATGGAATCTTGGTACAACGATTGAATGATTCTATTTATTCGATAGGTACAGAACTACAAAAGAGCGATGGTATTGAAGATAATGACCAAGAAACAACAATTGAGTTGGTACGGTGGAAACAGGGAACGGATGGACATCCGGTTTTCGATGTGCCATCGTAATTGAAGCAGAAAAATAAGAAAGGCAGACAATCAAATGAAACAGCGTTTAGCGGATTATGTGGCGGATTTTCTGGCGGCACGCGGCGTGACGGATGTTTTCTCCGTTGTAGGCGGCGGCGCTATGCACCTCAACGATGCGCTGGGGCACAATGCCAAGCTGCATGTGACTTACAACCACCATGAGCAGGCCTGTGCCATTGCGGCGGAAGCCTACGCCCGTCTGGAAAATAAAATTGCGGCGGTCTGCGTGACCACCGGCCCCGGCGGCACCAACGCGCTGACCGGCGTTGTGGGCGGCTGGCTGGACTCCATCCCCATGTTCATTGTCTCCGGCCAGGTGCGCTATGACACCACGGCCAGGTACGCTTTGCAGTACACCGGTACACCGCTGCGCGCCATGGGTGACCAAGAGTACGATATTACTAAGTCTGTCCAGTACATGACGAAGTTTGCAGCCATGCTGGAGGACCCCAAGGACATCCGCTACCTGCTGGAAAAGGCGTGGCATCTGGCTACAACGGGCCGCCCCGGCCCGGTCTGGCTGGACATCCCGGTCAACTTTCAGGGCGGCTACATTGAGACCGACGATCTGCGCGGCTACGACCCTGCCGAGGATGACGCCCAGCTGCCCCCGCCGGTGGATGACGCCACGATCCGGACGATTCTGGAGAAAATCAAGAACGCCAAACGGCCTGTGTTCCACGCGGGCTACGGCATCCGCCTGTCCGGCGGGTATGCGGCGTTCCGCTCCGTGGCGGAAAAGCTCAACATCCCCATCGTCACCTACTGGAACGCCGTGGACCTCATCGAGGATGACAATCCGCTGTACTGCGGGCGCGCCGGGAACATGGGTGACCGCCCGGGCAACTGGGCTATCCAGAACGCTGACCTGATTCTGGCCGTAGGCACACGCATATCCATTCGACAAGTCGGCTACAACTGGAAGACATGGGCGCGGGCAGCAGAAGTTATTATGGTGGATATCGATCCGGCAGAGTTGAAAAAGCCGACATTGCATGTGGAGATGCCTGTTTGGGCTGATGCAAAGGACTTCTTGACAAAACTGGACAAGGCTGCCATTGGCCCAGTGAATGCTGGTGGCGAGTGGCTGGCCACCTGCCAGCACTGGAAACGCGACTACCCCGCCGTGTTGCCCCGCCAGTGGGAGGAAAACGGCGAGACCGCCAACGTCTACGCCTTTGTGCGCTATTTAAGCAGTCGCCTGCCGGAGAACAGCCTGACAGCGGTGTCCAACGGCGCTTGCTGTGTGGTAGGCAATCAGGCGTATGTCATCCAGAAGGGCAGCCGGATGGCAAATAATAGCGCTGTCGCCAGCATGGGCTACGGTCTTCCTGCAGCCATTGGTACATGCATCAGCGGCGGCCGCCGCCAGACGATCTGCCTCGAGGGCGACGGCTCCATCATGATGAACCTGCAGGAACTGCAGACCATCCTGACGAACAAGCTGCCGATCAAAATCTTCCTCATCAATAACAACGGTTACCACTCTATCCGCCTGACGCAGAACAACCTTTTCAAGGAGCACTGCAAGGTCGGCATCGGCCCCGAGAGCGGCGACCTGTCCTTCCCGAAGTTTGAAAAGCTCGCAAAGGCGTTTGGCTACCCCTACTACAGCGCCCACAGCAACGCCGAGATGAAGCAGGCCGTGGACACGGTGCTGGCACTGGACGGCCCGGCTTTCTGCGAGATTTTCACCGACACGAAACAGGTCTGGGAGCCCAAGAGCAGCACCAAGCGCCTGCCCGACGGCACGCTGGTCAGCCCCCCTCTGGAAGATTTGGCTCCTTTCCTGCCGCGTGAGGAACTGGAAAAGCAGATGTTTATTCCGCTGATACCAGAAGTGTAAAGGGTGCATTTTTCAAAATGAAGAAGATACAAAGAGAAATCCGCACCGCCGTCATCACCGGCCCTACGGGGGCAATCGGGATGGCGCTGTGTGCAAAGCTGCTGGCGGAGGGCGTGACGGTCTACGCGGTTACCCACCCGGGCAGCGCGCGGGCGGCGCTGCTGCCGCAGGACGCGCGGCTGCATGTGGTGCCCTGCGACGCGGCGGAGTTGGCCGCGCTGCCGAAGCTGATCCCGGAAAAGGCCGATGCGTTCTTCCACTTTGCGTGGGCGCATACGATCGGCCCGGGCCGCAACGACATGCCGGCGCAGATCGAGAACATCCGCTATACCATTGCGGCTAGCCGCGCTGCAGCACAGCTTGGCTGCAAGGTCTTTATCGGAGCCGGCAGTCAGGCCGAGTATGGCCGCGTGGAGGGCGTTCTGACCGCGCATACCCCCTGCTTCCCGGAGAACGGCTACGGCATGGCTAAGCTGTGCGCCGGGCAGATGAGCCGTGTGGAGTGCCAGGCGCTGGGCATGGCCCACATCTGGACTCGCATTTTGAGCGTCTACGGTTCGCACGACGGTCCGGCCACGATGATCAGCGGTACGATTCGAAAGTTGCTGCACGGTGAAAAGCCCGCTCTGACCGCAGGCATCCAGCAGTGGGATTATCTGTATGCAGGCGATGCAGCAGATGCTTTCTATGCGCTGGCGGTCAACGGGCAAGATGGTAAAGTCTATCCGCTGGGCAGCGGTGTGACCCGTCCGCTGAAGGACTACATCGAGGCGCTGCGCGATGCCATCGACCCGGCGCTGCCGCTGGGCTTGGGGGAGGTCCCCTACGGCCCGCTGCAGGTCATGCACCTGCAGGCGGACACATCAGCCTTGCAGGCAGACACCGGTTGGTATGCTGCAACCACATTTGAAGAAGGAATCCGTAAAACCATTGAATGGGCAAGGAAAGAAACAAAATGAGTGAAAAAAAGACGATTTCGGTAATGATTCCCTGCTACAACGAGGAGCAGAACGCCCGCCCTATCTATGAGGCAGTGCGTGACGAGTTGATCAAAAGCTGTCCAGATTATGACTATGAGATTTTGTTTATCGACAACAAGAGCGAAGATGGCACACGCGCCATTATCCGGCAGATCTGTGCCGAGGATAAGCATGTCAAGGCAATTTTCAATGTCAAGAACTTTGGTCAGTTTAATAGCCCGTACTACGGAATGATTCATACCACCGGTGACTGCACGATTACGATGTGCGCAGATTTTCAGGATCCTGTGGAGATGATTCCCAAATTTGTGGCCGAATGGGAAAAAGGTTATAAAATCGTAATTGGTCGTAAGACTCAGAGCAAGGAAAACGGCTTTATGTATTGGCTGCGTGGTTGCTATTACAAGACGATCAAGAAAATGAGCAGTTGTGAACAGATTGAACAATTTACCGGATTTGGTTTGTACGACAAAAGCTTTATTCAAACATTGCGGGAACTGAAGGATCCGACACCTTTTATCCGCGGAATTGTGGCGGAGCTTGGCCCTGAGCGCAAAGAAATCGAGTATACACAGCCACAGCGCCGCGCAGGCAAAACCCATAACAACTGGTATAGCTTATACGATGCTGCAATGCTTAGCTTTACTAGCTACACAAAGGTAGGAATGCGACTGGCCACATTTGTGGGATTTATTTTTGCGGGAATTAGCTTTTTGTTTGGGCTTTTTTATTTGATTGCGAAGTTGTTGTTCTGGTATAACTTTACGGCTGGCTATGCTCCTATGATGATTGCGATTTTCTTTATGGGCGGTATTCAGTTGGCTTTTCTTGGATTTCTTGGTGAATATGTTATGGCTATGAACACACGCATCATGAATCGCCCGCTGGTCGTTGAGGAAGAAAGGCTGAATTTTCAGCAGGAATCCAAGTAAATGAGAAAATACAAAACCGATCTTTTTCACTTTTTACAGAATAAGTGCTACATGGCCGCGTTGATGCTTACATTGCTGCTGAGCTATGGCTATTCCATTGCAACGGTTTCGGTCGGAATTGACACCTTAGAGGGAGACCGCTATGTTGGATCTGGCGGTGTAATGCTTTCAACTGGGCGATTTGGCATGAATTTTTGGGCATGGCTTTTGGGATACGGAACGGCAGACCCTAGCTATCAGCCCGGCATCGACCTGTTAGCTGCTATACTTCTTGGGGCAGCCGCTGTGCATTTTTGCATGTTGCTGCACAAGGTGTCCAATGGTCAAATCAGTATGTTCGGCCATGGAGTATTCTCCTGTATATTTATCTCTTATCCGCTGATAAACGAAATATGGGAATACAGCGGAGCAAATGTTTGCGTTTGCGGTGGATATTTGTTGGATGCGGTAGCACTAAATTTACTTTGGGATAGTTGGCATCAGTCAGGGGTGCAGAAGCTGCTGCGGTTTACAGCGGCTTCTGTCTGTATGTTAATCGTTTGCTCGTCTTATGAATCCTTAGCGGTTGTATATGTGTTGGCAGTTTTTGCGATGCTCTCACTGCAAGAGTATGAGAGCAAAGAAAAGACACGGTTTTTGGCCTTAGTAAAGGAAGGACTATGGTATGCAGCGGCATTGATAGTCGGGGTGTGTTTGCGCGTGTTTCTGCAAATGCTTATCAACATGGTACTGCCTGCGCAGGCCAGCGCAAATGGCGCAACGGCAATTGCGTGGGTGTTCTATCCATTTGAATACCTGACAAAGCTGCTGATAAAAAATTTGATTATCCAGTATTGGCTGCGTGGTTGCTTTTATTTGCCAATCCGTGAATTGACGATTGCAGTAGTGATCTTTGTGCCGATGATTGTGATTGTAGCAATGCGGTGCCGAAAAAAGTATCTGCTATTTACAGGCGCAGGCATGTTGCTGTCATTGGTATTACTCTCGCTCTTGCAAGGCGTATATTCTGCTTACCGTACATGTCAGACATTTGCCCTGTTTTTTGCTTTGGTTGTACTTGCAGTATATGAAATTCTTTGTAAACTGTTTCATAAGCGAAATTTGATTGTGGCGGCGGTACAATTAGGTCTAGCAGTACTATGTGTCCATCAGGCAATGTATCTAAACCATATGCTTGCATTGAATTATGAACGATCAAATGAAGAAGCGGCGGTAGTGAGATCTATCGGCACCGAGTTAGAGCAGAGTTATAACATATCAAAGCCGGTAGTTTTGGTAGGTCAATACACACTGGGAGGCAATATTACTCGATATACAACTGCAAATCCGAATCAGAGCGTTATATACAAACAGTTTCGGGAACATAAGCCAGATTGGGAAACGGGCGATATTGTAAAGTATGTGGATACAAACTGCAATTCCGTGTTGACCTGGGCGGCTGTTGCTTTTGGTGAGCTTGATGGTGTATATGGTTCGGCGGCAGAAAACCTGTTCCAATACTATGGGTTTAACTTTACCATGCGGCACAGTGAAATTCTGCACAAACAGGCACAAGCCTACGCAGAAGAACATGCTCTGCCAGGGTATCCTCAAGCTGGCTCGATTGTGGATCGTGGGGCATACTTGCTTGTAAATTTGCGATAGGGAAGAGCCAAGGAGGTTCTCTCTCGTATTTTCAGGCAAGCCGAACGCACAGTGGGTCAAAAGTACCACCGTACAATTGAGCTTTTCCCAAAACAGGAAAACGTCCAGCCACAAAAGGTCAGAGGCATTCCAAAATCTGCTTGCAAGGTAACCCTCGGTATCGTGTCTTTCGGAAACGAAGCTGCAGCTTAACTACAGCAAAAACATGCTCGACTTTGGCGCGTGCAGAGGATTTCTCATCCGGAATAAAGGTGACTCCGCTAGCTGGACGAATATACAAGTTTTCGGAATTGTAAAAAATCCGATTTACAAGGGCTATATGTACCGCAGGGTAGTCTGCTGCACGGACAATCTTACCCACAAATCAGTCAGTATCCCGGAAGAGAAACGGAAGTATGTCAAGGGAAATTTCCCGCCCATTGTATCGGAAGAGCTGTGGGAAAATGCAGAAGGCGCAGAGTAAACTGCGGACCACGAAAACAAGGACCGGCAGCGCAGACATACGGGAATGCAGGAACAGCGCAGGGAGATAAATGGGCCTGCCGCCTGTCCTGCAGCTGCAGAGCAGGAATGTATCGGCAATTCAAGACACCCAGCAGCATACGTTATGAGTGCCGGCGCACAAACCCGCAGACAGGTGCTGAGAAAAATCAAACGGGAGAAGGCGCTGCCGTCAAGCCTTCGGGAGCAACGGCAGGTACCGGACAAGGGGGATGCTCACCCGGAGAGACCCATTTCCAACTGAAAAGCCGGCCGGGAATTTTTGGGCGCATTTGTCCCCGAAGCTTTTGCCATGCCCCTAAAAAGCCAGTGCGTCCTCAATCACATCGTTAAGCTGGCGCGGGTCAAGCTGGCCCGCAGTACAGCGGTCAGCCAGGTCGGCGGCAAAGCGGCGGGAAGTGGACACATCCGCGGCAAGGCAGACCTTCTGGCATTGTCCGGCCTCAAGACGCAGGGCCAGAATGCCGAAGGTGGTATAGGGGCCTGTTTCGGGGGTGGACAACTTTTGGCGGACAGCGCGGTAGACGTACACGATTTTCACCTGCTTTCTCTGAATTATTATACAATAAGTATAGGAAAAGATTGACAATAAATGGAAAAGAATGTAAAATGGTTACATCACCGGAAGATGCTGGAATATCAACTTTTTTCACTATACCACATTCCGGTGTACAAAGTACACAGCCAGTGACCGGGAAGTTTGGCGGTACATTATGCGCCGCCTGTCATAGGGCTCCCCGGCGGCGATTTGCGTTCAAAAGAAGGGGAGTTGGAAGGTATGGTCGAACATCGAATACGCGTGGCAGAGGCAATCGCTGCAGCGCGTCAGGACGCAGGGGTTTCGCAGCGTGCATTGGCGGAACGCCTCGGTCGGGACAGGCGCACGATCCAGAAATGGGAAAAGGGCGAAATGAAGATCACGCTCGAGGATTTTCTGGATATTTTCGATGCGCTGAAGATCCCGGTTGAGGCTTACTCCAAGTGGGTCCGCCACCCGGAGCTGTTCCCCCGGGGCCTCGATGATATTCGCGGCTTTTCCACTGACAAGAAGCGCAGTGCACTGGCAGACTACTACAAGTATCAGGCCTCGCCGCTTGAGGTCGAGCAGGAATACTACTTTCTGTTTGCCGACCACGGCAGCTGCTGCGATGGCATGTACCAGCAGTGGATGGCAAACCTGATGACGCCGCTGCGCGACCGCAAACGCATCTGCGGCCAGATCATCGACAACTACAACGAGGCTCTGGCCACCGGCACCATCACTGACCCGGACGCCCCGCAGCCCAACATGGAGATGCTGCGGGCCTGCTATGAGGCCAGCGCCCAGAGCGTGCAAAACGGCGACAACGGCTACACACTGCACGGCCTGATAGCAGCGGAATAAAAACCGCCCCCTCTGCGTACAATCTGCGCAGGGGGCTTTTGTATGTCTGAACTTGTGCGCAGGGTGCGGGCGCGGGATAAATTCGGCGCGCTGCCCACCTTTGATGTACCGTTTCTTATTCTTTTGCTGCTGCTGCTCAGCTATGGGCTTATCATGCTGTTTTCAGCCGGGTATGCAGTCGCGCTCTACCGCCGCGGCGATGCCTACACCTACATCCGCCCGCAGCTGCTGTTTGCGGCGCTGGGGGTGGCGGCCATGTACGCGGCCAGTCTGGTGGACTACCATATCTGGCACCGGCTGGCCTGGCCGGTGCTGGCTCTGTCGCTGGCGCTGCTGACGGTCGTTCTCTTTATGCCGGAGTACAACGGCTGCAAGCGGTGGATCGTGCTGCCCGGGCTGGGTACGCTGCAGCCAAGCGAGATCGCAAAATTTGCGGTGGTGCTGGTGTTTTCCCACATTATATCGCTGAATCATGATCGAATGCGGTCGTTTTCCACCGGTGTGCTGCCGTTTGCGCTGATTCTGGGCGTTGTCACGGTGCTGATGCTGCTTGAGCCGCACCTCTCCGGTACGCTGCTCATCCTCGCAATCGGGGCGGTGCTTATGTTCGTGGGCGGTACGGGGCTGCGCTGGTTTGCGCTGGCGGGGGGCTTGGGGGCGGCGGCCATCGCGGCAGCGGTGGTGCTGCTGCCGCAGCTGGTGCCCTATGCCACTGACCGGCTGGCATCGTGGCGGGACCCCTTTGCCGACCCGCTGGGGGAGGGACACCAGACCATCCAGAGCCTGTATGCCATCGCGTCCGGCGGGCTGGCCGGGCTGGGGCTGGGCAACAGCCGCCAGAAATACCTGTATGTGCCGGAGCCGCAGAATGACTTTATCTTCTCGATCCTGTGCGAGGAGTTGGGCTTTATCGGCGCGGCGCTGGTCGTGGCGCTGTTTTTGCTGCTGCTTCTGCGCGGCATGTCCATCGCCGTGCGGGCGCGGGATAAATTCGGCGCGCTGCTGACGGTGGGATTTGTGGTGCAGGTGATCCTGCAGGCAATCCTCAACATCGCGGTCGTGACGAACACGATCCCCAACACCGGCATCAGTCTGCCGTTTTTCTCGTCCGGCGGCACAAGCCTGCTCATGCTGCTCGGCGAGATGGGCATCGTCCTTTCGGTGTCGCGGCAGACCGACATGGTGTAAGGGGGTCGGATGGATTTCCAGTTTTTCCCGCCATAAACATTTCACACTCCCACGGTTGAAACCGTGGGGGTTTTGTTTTATAATTATACTGCATTTTTGTGTGAAAGAGGTGCCGTATGGCGAACCCGCAAAACCAAAAGCCGCCCTTTGCCCTGCGGGCGCTGGGGGCCTTTGCAGCCACCTTGGCGGTGCTGTTTGCGCTGCTGTTGGCGGCGTATGCCCTGCCCGGCGGGCCGGTGCGCGGCCATGTGTATACTTCCGCGCAGACGATCGCTGAGGAAGGGCTGTACCCGGAATATTTCGGCTTTAAGCTGTTCCAGATGGACAACTACACCGACACCGTCATGCTGTTTGAGGCAGCCTCCGCCGATGAGGCCCCGCCGCTGACGGCCATGATGACGAACACGGCCTACAATGTCGATAACTTTGAGACGCTGGCTGAGGACCTGCAATGGTACATAGAAAAGGACTGGAGCACAGGCGCGCAGCGCACCGATGCGCCCGCGCTGACACCCTTCTCCTACGCGCGGTACTGGCACGGCTATCTGATCTGGCTGCGGCCGCTGCTGCTGGTCACAACGATCACCGGCGTGCGCATCGTGCAGTATGCCGTGCTGCTGGCGCTGCTGGCGGCCGTGCTGTGGCTGCTGCGCCGCCGCTGTGGGCTGCGGGCCTGCCTTTGGTTTGCCGCCAGCCAGCTTTTGGTCACAGTGTTCTGGGTGCCGCATCAGGTGCAGTATTTTACCTGCTTTGCTCTTGGCTACGCGGGCTGTGTCTGGGTGCTGGCAAAGACCCGCCGCAGCGATGCCCTCTGCCTTGCGCTGCTGGTGCTGGGGGCGGCAACGGCCTTCTGCGATCTGCTGGTCACGCCGATCCTTACGCTGGGGCTGCCGCTGGTCTGCTGGCTGTTGGAGCCGCAGCAGCGCCTGCGCGCCGGTCTGCCGCAGTGCGGCGTTGTGGTGGGCGGCAGCCTTTGCTGGGGTGTGGGGTATCTGCTCTGCTGGGCCTCCAAGTGGGTGCTGGCGGGGCTTGTCACCGGGCAGAATGTTATTGCCGATGCGCTGCATCAGGTGGGGGTGCGTACCGCCGCCGATACCTGGCACGGGATGGAATTAACATGGAGTAATATTTTTGCATTTGTATACAATGCGTTGAACGAGCGGCGGCTGCTCTGGCCGCTTGCCGCCGTCCTTGTGCTGCTGGCTGCGCTGTTTGTGCTGAGCATCCGCGGCAGGCAGTCGCTTGTCCGTGCGCTGCCGCTGCTGCTTTGCACCCTGATGACTCCCGCGTGGTTCATCGTGCTGCGCACCCACAGCATCCAGCACGGCTGGTTCACATGGCGCGCGCTGGGGCTGACGCTGTTTTCCGGTATGGCATTTTTGTATTACAGCTGTGACATCCGCGCCGTGGGGCGGCGCATAAAAAGGTAACATCCGCAGAGGATAGGGGAAAGTAAAAATGAACGAATTGAAAACGAAAAACGATACACCGGCCGAGGAAGCCCGGCCAAAGCAGAGCCGCTGGCGCCGCCTGCCCAGAGGCGGCCGCGCAGCCGTGGTCGCGCTGGGCATCGCGGTGCTGCTGGCGGTGACGGCGTTCCTGTATGTCAACGGCAAGCTTGACCTGCTGCACTACAATGACGGCAGCGTCAGCGAGATGGGCGAGATCGGTGCCGAGGAGGATCAGGATCTGGACGGCACCGGCCTGACCCACACCGAGGCCGATATGGCCGTGCCCGAGGGCAGCCCTTTTGCCGATGAGGATGTGCTGAATATCCTGCTCGTTGGCACGGACGAGCGCACAGAGGCCGTCAATGATGCCGATGCCTTTACCCATCTGAACCAGCTCGACGGCACGGAGGATACGACTGAGTTCAGTGATGATGCCCGTGCCGACAGTATGATCCTTGTGTCGATGGACATCAAGGATCATATCATCCGCCTTGTGTCAATCGAGCGCGGCACCGGCGTGCCGATCCTGCTGGACGGCTATGAGGACCAGTACGACTGGATCACCCACACCTTCCGCTACGGCGGCCCCAAGCTGACGATGAAAACGGTGGAGGAGTGCTTCAACATTGAGGTGGACCACTTTGTCCGGGTCAACTTCAACTCCTTTGTCCAGATCGTCAACGCCGTGGGCGGCGTCGATATCGACATCACCGAGATGGAGGCCAAGGCACTGAACTGGGAGGTGCCCTCCAACTCCATGCTGATCGTCAACCATGTGGACCCCGGCCCAAACCACTTTGACGGCTACACTGCGCTGCAGTACGCCCGTCTGCGCAAGATCGACAACGACTGGAAGCGTGTCGAGCGCCAGCGCACGGTCATCGAGGCCGTGCTGGATCAGGTTAAAAACGCCAGCGTCATGGAGCTGGACAACCTGCTCAATACGGTGCTGCCGCTGATCCAGACGAACTTTACCAAGACCGAGATCGCCGCGCTGCTGGTGCAGCTGCCGGGCTTTCTGGGCTGTGATGTGCAGCAGATGTCGCTGCCGCTGCAGGGCACCTACGGTGTGCGCACCGGCATGGATAACCGCCTGATGTATGACCCGGACTGGGTGGTGAACATCAAGGCGCTGCAGGATTTCCTCTACAACGACAAGACCGCCGAGGAGGTCATTGCCGCCACGCCGGAGACCGCCGCCGCAGAGGCCGCGGGTGAGCTGGTCATCGCCACCCGCGAGACCGCCGGTGCGGACGACCCCGTTGAGGTATACAACAACCGCTACCTCCACCGTGTGGATATGACCTACCCGCTTGATGCCTCGGACTTTGGGCCGGATGACTACCGCGTCTATCTGGCCGATACCGACAACCTGCGCGGCAGCGAGCTGCGCGCCGCGCTGATCGATCGGCTGTACAGCGCCGGGGTCAGGGTGCTGGGTGTGCCCGACGGTGCAGCCGCCGGTATGCTGCTGGACGACTACCTGCAGACCGGCAATGCCGCAAGCCTGAGCGGCTACCTGACGGCGCTGCCTGCGGCGGAGCGCGACAGCGCCCGCGCCCTGTGGCAGCAGGTCCGTGCCAGCCACCCCGGTGCCCTTCATGCCGTGGGGCTTGGGGCCGATGTCCGCCGCGCAACGGTCGCGCGGGCGCTTTCGGTGCTGGCTGACAACAGCAGCAAGGCCCCCGAGGAGGAGATCGCACAGGCCGCGCAGGCGATGCGCAGCGGCACGCCCGCCGATGCGGTCTACTGGTTCAAGGCCGCAATGGCGCAATATCCCCGCCAGATGGAGCGGTTCCTCGGTGAGGAATATGCCAAGGCGACCCGCCTGTATTGCGGTCTGCAAGGCACGCTGAACATCAGCAGCCCGGAGGAACTGCCGCTCTACGATGCCAAACAGCTGCTGCGCAGCGATCCGGAGGACGGCATCCTGCTCTTTACCGATGAATCCAGCGCAATGCAGCAGGAGGGCAGCATGGCCGCCGCGCTGCAGGCAGAGCTGGACGACCAGCCGCGTGAGGAGGATGAGGAGCCGGGCAGGGTCTGCTCCATCGCGGCTGTCTACGGCACATGGAGCAACGCCGGCAGCTTTACCCCCGATGAAACCGAGACGGCTTGGGATGCCGACAGCCTGACCGAGTATCTGGGCAGTGATGCGCTGCGCGGCAAGGATATGCTGCTGGCGCTGGACGGGGAGGACAGCCCCTACCTGCGCAAGCGCTGCCTGCTGAAGGATGCCGATGCCCCCGTGGGCGAGCAGGTGCAAAAGCTGTTTGTGCTGGACAAAAACAACATGGCCTCGCCGGAAACTGCGGATGCAGAGTAAAGGCAACACCGCACAATTCCCGCCTAACGGCTTAAGCACCGCTCCGGCGGATCTCCGCGCCAAGAGCCGCCGCAAGCGGCGGTTGCGCTCCGAAGCGCCTCGCTGCGGCTCGGTGTGCGGCACGGCATCTGCGTTGCCAAAATGCTCGATAATACACAAAGTATTATCTGCGCTTTTGGCTTAGCATCTGCCGCACCTCGCTCGCCGTATCGGCACTTAGAATTATGCGGTATTGCCTAAAAAATGAAATTGGGTGTTGACAAACGCCCGCAGGTGTGGTATAAATGCTTTAAACCAATGAAGCGAAAGTAAAACAGACAGCGCAGTCACAGAGAGCCCCCGGGGCTGGGAACGGGGCACAGAGCGGGTCTGCACAATGGTTCGCGGAGGGCACGGGGAAACGGAGTGATCCGCAGTATCCGTTGACGGGCAGCTCCCGTTACAGAGCAGGGGAATGTTGGTTCCCTACAGAGTGGCCGCGATCCATAGCAGCGGCAAGCAAGGTGGCACCACAGATTTGTTTTATCTGCCCTTGCACAGGAGAGATTCTGTGCAAGGGCAGTTTTGTTTTCAAGCATGGGGGAGAGGAAAGCATGAAAATGAGCCTGATGAAAGAACGATGGCAAGCCTGAATTTGTAAAATAAGTCCGCAGACCTATTTGCGCAGGAGCGGTCAATGTCCGCCCCTGCAACCACAACAGTACCTGTTTTACAAATAAAGGAGAATTTACCATGAAAAAGTTTGTTGCTGTTCTGTCCGCTGCCGCTATGATGACCACGCTGGCCGCCTGCGGCTCCACCGCCGATACCACCGCTTCTTCCGCCGCTGCCGAGACGACTGCCTCCGCCGCGGAAAGCACGGCCGATACCGCTGCCAAGAGCTACAAGGTTGCCATTGTGCAGCAGTTGGATCATGCCAGCCTCGATGAGATCCGCGTGGCGATTGAGGCCGAGCTGGACGCCAAGGCTGCCGAGAAGGGCATTGCAATCGAGTGCAAGGACTTCAACGGCCAGAATGACGCCACAACGCTGAACCAGATCGGCACGCAGGTCGTCTCTGATGGGTATGATGCGGTCATCCCCATCGCTACGCTGGCCGCCCAGTGCATGACCACCGCCTGCGAGTCCACCAAGACCCCGGTCATCTATGCGGCGATCTCCGACCCCGCTGCCGCCGACCTGACCGACATTGACTATGTGACCGGCACCTCCGATGCGCTGAACACCCAGTCCATCATGGATATGATGTTTGCCGTGCAGCCTGACATTCAGACAGTCGGCCTGCTCTACTCCAACTCCGAGGCAAACTCCGCGACCCCCATCGCAGAGGCCAAGGCCTACCTCGAGGCCAAGGGCATCGCCTATGTTGAAAAGACCGGCAATACCAACGATGAGATCATGACCGCCGCCTCCAGTCTGGTCGGTCAGGTCGATGCCGTCTTTACCCCGACCGACAATGTGGTCATGGCGGCAGCCGCTGCCGTTTCCGAGACGCTGACCAAGGGCGGCATCCCGTTCTATACCGGCGCGGACAGCTTTGTCACGGCAGGTGCCTTCGCCACCTGCGGCGTCAACTATACCGAGCTGGGCACCTATACCGCCGATATGGCGCTGGAGGTTCTGCAGACCGGTACCGTGCCCGCCTACCATGTGATGGACGGCGGCATCATCACCGTCAACACCGAGACCGCTGCCGCGCTGGGCATTGACTACAGCGCCTTCAACAAGCTGGCCGGTAAGGTCGTTGAGGTCACCACGGCGGAATAAACCCTCCGGGAAGAGACCGTAGGGGCGCATTCTATATGCGCCCGGGATGCCTGCGCAGCCGCAGCGTCCCGCGGGCGGATATGGAATCCGCCCCTACATTGTTGTATAATAGACTGTACCATTACTTTTAGAGAGGAAGTTACCCTATGTTTACCGTTGCCACCGTGCTGAATGCACTGGAGCTGGGCTTCATCTACGCGCTGGTTGCGATGGCGCTGTTCCTGAGCTTCCGCGTGCTGAACATCGCCGATATGACGACCGACGGTGCCTTTACGCTGGGCTGTGCCGTCTCGGCCACCGCCGCTGTGGCCGGCCACCCATTTTTGGGGCTGCCGCTGGCCATGCTGGCCGGTGCCGCCGCAGGCTTTGTCACGGCGTTTCTGCAGACGAGGCTGGCAGTGCCCTCCATTCTGGCGGGCATCATCACCAACACAGGGCTGTACACGGTAAACCTTGCGGTCATGGGCTTTTCCTCCAATGTGCCGATGCTCAAGACCGTGACCATCTTTACGGCGGCGCAGGGCGCTCTCGGCGAGGGTGCCCCCGCCAAGCTGCTGGTCGCAGTGGTTATCACGGTGGCCGTCTGCGCCCTGCTCATCGCGTTTCTGGGCACCCGGCTGGGCCTGTCCATCCGCGCCACCGGTGATAACCCCGACATGGTGCGCGCCTCCTCGATCAACACGGCCTTCACTGTTACAGTGGGGCTTTGCATCGCCAACGCCATGACGGCACTGTCCGGTGCGGTGCTGGCGCAGTACCAGCGCTCTGCCGACATCAACCTCGGCACCGGCATGGTCGTTATCGGTCTGGCGTCCCTCATCATCGGCGAGACGCTCTTCGGCCGCGGCGGCATGTGGGTCAAGGCTGTGGCCGCCGTGGCGGGCAGCGTGATCTACCGCTTTATCATCGCGCTGGCGCTGCGTGCCAATGTCCCCTCTGAAGGTCTGAAGCTGATCTCTGCCATCATCGTGGCGCTGGCCATCGCGGCACCGGCGCTGCGCGCCAAGGCTGCCTTCCGCCGCCGCCGCGCCCATGCCGGAAAGGAGGCCGCCCGCCATGCTTGAGCTGAAAAATATCGGTAAGACCTTCAATCCCGGCACCGTCAATGAGAAGGTGGCGCTGCAAGGGGTGGATCTCCATCTGGCGCAAGGAGATTTCGCCACAATCGTCGGCTCCAACGGCGCGGGCAAATCCACGCTTTTCAACGCCATCGCCGGTGAGTTCATCGCCGATACCGGCACGATCACGCTGGACGGCAAGGACATCACTTTCCTGCCGGACTTCAAGCGCTCCAAGGCTATCGGGCGGATGTTTCAGGACCCGCTGCGCGGCACGGCCCCCCACATGACGATCGAGGAAAACCTTGCGCTGGCCTTTCTGCGGGCGTCCGGGCATACCTCGTCCTTCTCGCGCATCTCCCGCAGGGACCGCGCACTCTTTGCCGAAAGGCTCTCCGAGCTTGGCCTCGGGCTGGAGGATCGGATGAAGCAGCCGGTGGGGCTGCTCTCCGGCGGGCAGCGTCAGGCGCTGACCCTGCTGATGGCGACCCTCGTCACCCCCAAGCTGCTGCTGCTGGACGAGCATACCGCCGCCCTCGACCCCGCCACAGCGGATAAGGTGCTGGAGCTGACAAAGAAGATCGTGGCCGAAAACCACCTGACCTGTCTGATGATCACCCACAACATGCACGATGCACTCACCCTTGGCAACCGCACGCTGATGATGGATCACGGCCGTATCGTGCTGGACATCGGCGGCGAGGAGCGCGCCCACACAACGGTGGACGGCCTGCTCAACCGCTTTGCCGAGAATGTCGGCCATGCGCTGGACAATGACAGAATTTTGCTGAGTAAAGAGGCATAAAAAGCCGCCCGCACGATGAAAAATCGTGCGGGCGGCTTTGTTGTGCGGTTACATCGGCGCTACATCGAAGCGGTAGATCGTGGTGGAGCTGTAGGGCTGGTCGGGCAGCAGCGTGGTATCGGGGAAGTTCGGGTGGTTCGGTGCATCGGGGAAATCCTCAGTCTCAAAGCAGACTGCATCCCGCGCGGCGTAATGGGCGCCGTCCTTGCCCTCGGTCACGGGCTTCAGGAAGTTGGCTGTGTACAGGTGCATACCGGGCAGGGTGGTCAGGACCTCCATGCGGATGCCGGTCTCGGGGCCGACTGCCCAGGCGGCGTGGCGCAGGCCGCTGTCACGGATGACATAGCACTGGTCGTAGCCGCTGCAGTCGGTCAGCGGCTTGAAGTCGGCACCGATGTCCAGCCCAAGGGTCTTTTCTTCGGTAAAGTCCATCGGCGTGCCCTTGACCGGCAGCTTGCGGCCGGTCGGGATGCTCTGCGCATCAGCGTCAAGGTAGGCATCGGCGTCCACTGTTACGCGGTGGCCCAGCGCACTGCCGCTGGCGTGGCCGTTCAGGTTGAAATAGCTGTGGTTCGTCATGTTGCAGACAGTCGGCGCATCGGTCGTGGCGGAGTAGCGGATGACCAGCCCGCTCTTGGCAAGGCTGTAGCGGATCTTCAGCTCCAGATTGCCGGGGAAACCGTCCGTCCCGGCAGGGCTGAACGCCGTCATCGTAACGCTGTCGGTCTCGCCGGGGGTCAGCGCAACATCAAACAGCGTGTGGTTGAAGCCGTGCAGGCCGCTGTGCAGGCAGTTTCCGTTCTGGTTGGGGGTCACATGGACGATCTCCTCATACAGCGGGAACTGTGCGCCCGCAATGCGGTTGGCAAACCGGCCCACGGCCGCACCCATACTGTCGGTGTTCAGCTCATAGTCGGCAGCGGTGGGGTAGCCCAGCACAACGTCCACAGGGTTGCCCTTGCGGTCCGGCACAAGGATGCGGTGGATGACAGCGGCGTAGCTGAGCAGCTGCACCTCGATAAATTCATTCTTCAACACCGCCAGCTTGACGGTCTGGCCGGTGGTGGACTTGCCGAAATCCCGGATAGAAACGGACATGACAGAAGCCTCCTTTATTTTTCAGCATCGGCGGGGATGCCTTGCGCGGCAAGATCCTCGCGCACGCTCTCGGCCACGCTGCCGGTGCCGTAGTTCAGCATACGGTTTACGCGGCTGACGGTGGCGCTGGAGGCACCCGTCTCCCGGCGGATCTCGCTGTAGACCTTGCCCTGCAAAAGGCACCCGGCCACGGCATAGCGCTGCTCCATCGTGCGCAGCTCTGTCACGGCGCAAAGGTCGTCAAAAAAGCGGATGCATTCCTCAAGCGTGTTCAGTCGCAGGATCGCCTCATACAGGGCGGTGTTACGTTCATTGTGCTGCATAGCGTTCAGGCGCAGGTCGTGCGCCGACCTCTTTCTTTGTAAAATTTGCTTTTGCTTTCGGTTGGTATCTCCCTACATTCTAGCAAATTTGACTAGGCAAGTCAATACACTAAAGTGCGAAAGTAGTGCCGAAACCGCTTGCATTTAACACCAAATTGTTGTATTATAAAGGTACTGCTTTTATGGGGAGAATCGTATGCCGACTACACTGCTGATCGTCTACCGCGTGCTGGGCACGGTGCTTTTTGCACTGGCCGCAGCCGCGATTGTGGAAAAATACCGCACCGTGCGCGGGGCTGTGCTGCTGCCCGCCCGCGTACTGGAATGCCGCAAGGCTGGCTCCACCAGCCCCGGCGCGGCGGCCGGCGGCTACCGCTATCTGGTCGAGCTGCACGCCGACGGTCGGCGGCTGGAAATGGAGACGAACGACTCCTTCTGGTTCAGGCATGACAAGGACAAGGGCAAGATCGTTCAGGTCTGGTACAACCCCGGCGCCCGCTGTGTTGAGCGCAAAAGCTGGGAGACCGAAATTTTCTCGGCATTGCTGGCCGGTATCGGTGCGGCTCTGCTGCTGATCCGCTGAGGTGACTATGGATTGGATATTGTATCTGCTGCTGGCGCTGGCCGCAGCGGGGGATATTTTGCTGGCCGTGGTGCTGGCAAAGGTCATGCGTAAAAACGCGGGGCCGGAGCAGAAGATTGATACAGCGGACGATTTTGTCCGCGCCGTGACGCCGGTGCTGCAGAGCGAAACCGACCTACTGGCCGAGCAGCTGCGTGCCATGCAGGGGGAAAGCGCCCGCACCACAAGCGCAACGCTGCGCGACTTTTCCGCCGTGCTGGCCGAAAATCAGCGCCAGAGCGCAGCCAACAGCACCGCCCGGCTGGAGGCCATCGACCGCGCCGGGGCAGCCCGCCAGCGCGCGGCCAACGATGCCCTGCTTGCCCAGTTGACGATGATGGAAAACCGCCTGAAAAATCTGGAGGATTCCAACGCTACCCGGATGGACAGTGTGCGCGGCGCGCTGGTGCAGGGGCTGAATGCGATCCGTGCCGACAACAACAAAAAGCTGGATGAGATACGCGGCACGGTCGAGGAAAAGCTGCAGGACACGCTGCAGCAGCGGATCAATGACTCCTTTAAGACGGTCAGCGCCCAGCTGGAGCAGGTCTATAAGGGTCTGGGCGAGATGCAGAATCTCGCCGCCGATGTCGGCAGCCTCAAGCAGGTGCTTTCCGGGGTAAAGACCCGCGGCATACTGGGCGAGGTACAGCTTGGCGCGATTCTTGAGCAGATCTTGGCCCCCGGCCAGTATGAGGAAAATGTGGCTACGGTGCCCGGCAGCACCAACCGCGTGGAATTTGCGGTCAAGCTGCCGGGGCAGGGCGGCCCGGTCTGGCTGCCCATTGACGCCAAGTTTCCCGGCGATACCTACGCCCACCTGCAGGCGGCGCAGCAGCGCGGCGATGCCGCCGCTGTGAACGCGATGCGCAAGGCGCTGAACAATGTGCTGCGCGCTGAGGCAAAGGATATCCATGACAAGTACATCGAGGTACCCTATACCACCAGCTTCGGCATCCTGTTTCTGCCGTTTGAGGGGCTGTACGCCGAGGTCGTCTCCAGCGGTGTGACCGAGCTGCTGCAGCGCGAGTATCAGATCACGGTCGCAGGCCCCTCCACGATGGCGGCACTGCTCAACGCCCTGCAGATGGGCTTCCGCACGCTGGCGATCCAGAAGCGCTCCGGCGAGGTCTGGACGATTTTGGGTGCGGTCAAGACTGAGTTTGAAAAGTTCGGCACCGGCCTGCAGCAGATGCAGCGCCACCTGAATCAGACCGGCTCCGATCTGGAGGAACTGATCGGCCCGCGCAGCCGCGCCATCACCCGCAAGCTGGAGTCAGTGCAGCAGCTTGACCCGGACGCCGCCGCAGAGCTGCTTGGACTGGAAAAATAACTGCAAAGCATGGCATTTTTGCCAGAATCCGCCCCCGCAAGGGGGCTTTTTCTATGCCGCTGCCCACTTTACACGGCGGGTGCGCTGTGGTATACTGAATAAGTTATTGAACAGTCAACAACATGCGGCGCTGCCGCACGCCCATAAAGGAGTTACTGCCATGATCCGTATTGTTACCGATTCCGCCGCCGATCTGACCGCAGCGGAGCTGTCCGCCCCCGGCGTTTTTGTGGTGCCGCTGTCTGTCACCTTTGCAGACGGCACAACCCAGCTTGATGACGGCACGATGACGAAGGATGAATTCTTCGTCCGTCTGGCAGAGGACAGCAAGCTGCCCCGTACCAGCCAGCCCAGCCCGGCCAGCTTTATGCAGCTGTATGAGGACGCCGCCGCAGCGGGGGATGAGGTCGTGGTCATCACCATCGGCCAGAAGCTGTCCGGCACCTACCAGTGCGCGCATCTGGCCGCCGCCGATGTCGGCCTGCAGGCGCATATCGTGGACTCCGAGGCGGCTTCGCAGGGTGAGGCGCTGCTTGTCCGTGAGGCGGTGCGCCTGCGCGATGAGGAGGGCCTGACGGCGGAGGAAATCGCCGCTGTGCTGGAACAGTTCAAGAAGCGGGTGCGCATCGTCGCCGTGGTGGACAGCCTCAAGCATCTGCAGAAGGGCGGCCGGCTGCCGGCAGCGGTGGCGCTGGTGGGCGGCGCACTTGGCATCAAGCCGGTGCTGGCCCTGCAGGACGGCGCTATCAAGCTGGTGGACAAGGGCCGCGGCCGCCCCGGTGCGCTGGTTGCGATGTTCAAGCAGCTGGACGCGCTCGGCGGCGTTGACCCGCGCTACGGCTATACGCTGCTCTACAGCGATAACAAGCAGCTTGTTGCACCGGTACACCACTACATGCACCAGAATCTCCAACTGACCGGCGGCCGTGTGGCCCAGCTTGGCCCCACCATCGGCACCCATGTCGGCCCCGGTGTGGTCGGCGTGGTGTTTGTGGCGAAGGAGTAATAAAATAAAATGTAGGGGCGAGCCATGCTCGCCCCTACGAATCGGGCTTCTCCGTTCGGAGAAGCTTTTTTTATTTTCCGCTAAAAAGCTTATTCAGCAGATAGACCCCCAGCACCAGCGCGCCGAGGACGAGGAAGATCCCCGCCATACCGGCACAGAGCATCGAGAGGGTGACGGGCAGCAGAGCAGTTGACATGGCGCAAGCCTCCTTATACATAACCATTCATCAGGGTCAGGATCAGGCCGCCGGCAATGACCGATGCAATCTGGCCAGAGACATTGACGCTGATCGAGTACATCAGCAAGAAGTTCTGGTTGTCCTCGGCCAGACCCATCTGGTTGACAACACGGCCGCTCATCGGGAAGGCGGAGATGCCCGCCGCGCCGATCATCGGGTTCAGCTTCTTGCCCTCGGGCAGGAAGAGGTTGAGCAGCTTGGCAAAGAAAACGCCGCCCGCCGTGTCAAAGACAAAGGCCACCAGACCCAGCGCAAGGATCAGCAGGGTATCGGGGCGGACAAACTTGTCGGCGGTCATCTGCCCGGCCACGGTCAGGCCCAGCACAATCGTGATGAGGTTTGCCAGCACATTCTGGGCTGTCTCGGACAGGGCGTTCAGCACGCCGCACTCACGCAGCAGGTTGCCGAACATCAAAAAGCCGACCAGTGCCACGCTGGCGGGTGCGACCAGCCCGGCCAGCACAGTGACCACAATCGGGAACAAAATTTTGGTGGTTTTGCTGACGCTGCCCTTCTGGTAGGGCATACGAATCAGACGCTCCTTTTTGGTGGTGCAAAGGCGGATGACCGGCGGCTGCACGATGGGGACCAGCGCCATATAGCTGTAGGCCGCCACCATGATAGCGCCCAGATACTTGCTGCCCAGCGTGTTGGCGACAAAGATGGCCGTGGGGCCGTCTGCCGCGCCGATAACGGCGATGGAGGCTGCGTCAGGCAGGTCGAAGAACAGCCCGGCCAGTACCAGCGTGACAAAGATGCCCAGCTGCGCCGCCGCACCGAACAACATCAGCCACGGCTTTTCCAGCAGCGGGCCAAAGTCGATCATGGCACCGATGCCGATGAAGAGCAGTAGCGGGAACAGCTCGTTGGACATACCGGCGTCAAAAAGCGCGCTGATCGGGCCAACGGTCTCGCCCTGTGTGATGGCGCCGGACATCGGCAGGTTGACGAGGATCGCACCGAAGCCCATCGGCAGCAGCAGGCTCGGCTCCATTTTTTTGGCGATGGCAAGGTAGATCAGCAGGCCGCCGATGACCCACATGACCACCATCTGCCAGGTGAGGTTGCCGAGGTTTGCGAACAGCCCGGCAAAGGTTTGCAGGATTTGCATAAGCTCCCTCCCATGGGTTATGGGCGGCAGGGCAAAATAAAAAGACCCCTGCCGCAGAAAAACTGCGGCAAAAGTCTCAGAATTGCAGTATGCTCCGGAGCCGCATCGGACGGCTCGTGGTGACGAAGCGATACGGCGCGGCGACCCGCGTCCCTTACTCCCTTTTACCTACCTGATAGTATAACGCAGGACGGAAGAATTTGCAAGTGGAAATTTGGCGGCAAAGGAAAGCAAAACAAAGCCCTCAGTATACCGAGAAGTAGCCGATATGCTCCGGCTCGTTGTCCTCGACCAGCACCGTGAAGCCGCAGGGGTTGACCTCGGTGCTCTTGCCGAAGGCTTCCTCCGCAATCAGGTGCGGGCCGCGGTTCAGGATGATCTCCGCCGTCTGGGTCTTGCCCACGCGGCGGTAGTGCAGCACATCGCCCTCGGCACGGATCAGCTCAAGCCGCCCGCCGTCAAAGGCATCGCAGCTGCGGCGCAGGGCGGCCAGCGTTTTCATCGGGCCGCGCAGCCGCTGCTCGGTGGAGTTCCAGTCAAAGAACGCCCGGTTGAAGGGGTCGCGGTAGCCCTGCATGGCGATCTCATCGCCGTAGTAGATGCAGGGCACGCCCGGCAGGGTAAAAATCATCGCATAGCCCAGCAGCAGGCGGCGGATGGCACTGTCCATCTGACCGGACGGGATGCAGCGCTTGCTCTGCCAGTAGCGGTCGCGGCCGTTGCAGGGCTCGCCCGCTATGGCGGTGATGGCGCGCTCGGTGTCGTGGGTCGAGAGGAAGTTCATCGCACAGTCCAGCGCCGGGGCAGGGTAGTTCTCACAGATCTGCAGGATCCGGTCGGCTACATCCGCCGTGTCAGCGCCGCGCAGGTAATCCAGCGTGGCGTTGCGGAAAGGATAATTCATCACGGCGTCGAGGCCGTGCCCGCGCAGGTAGGTGCGGCGCTGGCCGAAGGCCTCCTTCGTGGTGGCGTCCTCCCAGACCTCACCCAGCAGCAGCTTGTCCTCACCGTGGGATTTGACGGCGGCACGAATTTTTTCAATGAAATCATCGGGCAGCTCATCGGCCACATCGAGCCGGAAGCCCGAGGCACCCAGCCCCAGCCAGGTGTCAATAACACCGCCCTTGCCGCAGATGAAATCCACATAGGAGGGCGAATCCTCCTGCACCTCGGGCAGTGTCTCAAAGCCCCACCAGCAGCGGTAGCCGCTGCGGTAGCCGGAGTCAAAGTCGTACCAGCTGCGGTAGGGCGAGCTGCGGTCGCGGTAGGCACCGCCCGGGCCGTAGCGGCCCTCGCGGTTGAAGTAGACCGAGTCCGAGCCGGTGTGGCTGAACACGCCGTCAAGAATGATGCGGATGCCCTCTTTGGCAGCGGCGGCGCAAAGGGCGCTGAACTCCTCATTCGTGCCCAGCAGCGGGTCAGCCCTGAGGTAGTTGGCCGTGTTGTAGCGGTGGTTGGCGTGGGCCTCAAAAATCGGGTTCAGATATAGGCAGGTGATGCCGAGATCGCGCAGATACGGCAGCTTTTGCTGAATACCGGCAAAATCGCCGCCGTAGTAGTCCATGTTCAGGTAGCCCTCGCTCTGCTCGGTCGGCCAGAAGTAGGGCTCGCCGGTCTTGTCGGCGCGGTAGATGCGGTCGGCGAAGGGCATCTCCTTGCCGGGGTTGCCCTCGCAGAAGCGGTCGGGGAAGATCTGGTACATCGTGCCGTTTTTCAGCCAGTCCGGGGTCTTGAAGTCCGGCTCATACACGGTCAGCTGCCATTCCTGCCCCTCGGTCCAGCTTAGCACGCCCTCGCCGCCGGGGGTGCGGTAGATGCGGCGGAAATCGGTGTACAGGTCAAAGTGGTAAAAGTACAGCCCCGAGGTGGTGGGCGTCACGGTCAGCGTGAAGTGGTTGATGTTGGGTGTCTGCCCGGTGAACTCCATGCGGTAGTGGACAGGGGATTCCCGATCCTTGGTCAGCACCAGATGCGGGTCAACATAGCCCAGATTTTCGGGCACCGTCAGGTTGAAGGTCACAGCCTGCCCGGCGGGAATTGCCCCGAACGGGGCTTTGCAGGCGGAGTCGAGGCTGTTGTAGAATGTGTGGGACATACAAGTCTCCCCTTTGTGTTAGCGTAAAGCCTTCCCCCAGAGGGGGGAAGGTGGCCGAAGGCCGGATGAGGGGCAGCGCTGCCGTGATTGCCCTTGAACGGGCAGCTACGGCAAGTTCGCCCCTCATCAGTCACCTTCGGTGACAGCTTCCCCCAAAGGGGGAAGCCTATGCAAAAGGCCGTGCCCTTTACAGGGCACGGCCAAGATCAAGTAACAGAATTATTTGACGGGAGTGGCGCCCCAGATGTCACGCGCATAGTCCATGATGGAGCGGTCTGCGCTGAAGATACCTGCGTTGGAGATGTTCATCAGGCTCATGTGGTTCCACTTCTGCTTGTCGCGGTACAGCTCCTGCAGATCGTGCTGGGCACGGCGGTAATCCTTGAAGTCCGCCATGACCATGTACGGGTCAGAGTTGCGCAGGTTGCTGGTGACTTCGCTGAAGTTTTCGCCGTTCCAGCCCTTCTCAAGGAAGTCCAGCACGGCCATAGCGGTGTTGTCGCCGCTGATAAAGGCGTTCGGGTGGTAGCCCATGCCCTTCAGCGCGTTGACCTCGGGGGTCAGCATGCCGAAGATGATCTCATTTTCGTGGCCGGCGGCATCGGCGATCTCAACATTCGCGCCGTCCAGCGTGCCCAGCGTGATCGCGCCGTTCAGCATGAACTTCATGTTGCCGGTGCCGGAAGCCTCGGTGCCGGCCAGAGAGATCTGCTCGGAAACCTCGGAGGCAGGCATCAGGCGCTCAGACAGGCTGACGCAGTAGTCCTCAAGGTAGACGATGCGCAGCTTGCCGCGCACGGCGGGATCTTCGTCAATCATCTTGCCCAGCTTGCAGATCATGCGGATCATCTGCTTGGCCATGTAGTAGCCGGGGGCAGCCTTGGCACCGAAGATGTAGGTCTTGGGGGTGAACTCGGCGTTGGGGTTGTTCTTCAGGTACAGGTACTCGGCCGCGATGTTCAGGGCGTTCAGGTGCTGGCGCTTGTACTCGTGCATGCGCTTGACCTGGCAGTCGAAGATAGAGTCGGGGTCGATGACCTGACCGGTGGACTTCTGCAGATAGTTGGCGAACAGGACCTTGTTCTCGCGCTTGACCTTGGCGGCAGCAGCCTGCACGGTCTTGTCGTCCACGAACTTCTCCAGCTTCTTCAGCTCAGCAGCATCGGTCTTGAAGCCGTCGCCGATGGTCTCCTCCAGCAGGCTGGTCAGGCCGGGGTTGGAGGCCAGCAGCCAGCGGCGGTAGGCAATGCCGTTGGTGACATTCTTGAACGCCTGCGGCTTGTACAGGAAGTAATCATGGAAGACGCTGTCCTTGATGATCTCGCTGTGCAGCTTGGAAACGCCGTTGATGGCGTGGCAGGTGTAGGCGCAGATGTTGGCGGTGCGGACCTGATTGTCGCCGATGATCGCCATGTAGTCGATCTTGCCCTGATCGCCGGGGAAGGCCTTGGCCAGATCGGCGCGGCAGCGGCGATCCATCTCGCAGACAATCTGCCAGATGCGGGGCAGGGTGTTGCGGAAGATGTCGGCATTCCACTTCTCCAGCGCCTCGCTCATGACGGTGTGGTTGGTGTAGGCAAAAACCTTGCGGCAGATGTCGAAGGCGGCATCCCACTCATAGCTGCACTCGTCCAGCAGGATGCGCATCATCTCGGGGATGGCCACGGTCGGGTGGGTATCGTTCAGCTGGATGGCGACCTTGTCAGCCAGATTGTCCAGCGTGCCGTACTGGTTCAGATGGTTCTGCAAGATGTCGGCGATGGACGCAGCAGAGAAGAAATACTGCTGGCGCAGACGCAGGATCTTACCCTCGGTGTGGTTGTCGTTGGGGTAGAGGATCTTGGAGATCAGCTCTGCGGAGGCAGACTGGCTGATGGCGGTGTTGTAGTTGCCGGCGTTGAAGCTGCTCATATCAAAGCTGGGGGCCTTGGCCTGCCACAGACGCAGCTTGGAAACACCGTTGGAGCCGTAACCGGCCACATACATATCGTTGGGCACGGCGATGACCGAGTTGTAGTTCTCGTACTTTACATGGTGGAAGCCGCCCTCCCACGTCTCGATGGCCTGACCGTCAAAGCGGATCTCCTGCGCCTGATCGGGGTGGCTCTTGATCCAGACCTGACCGCCGGGCAGCCAGTTGTCGGCAGTCTCCTGCTGCCAGCCGTCCACGATCTTCTGCTTGAAGATGCCGTACTCATACAGGATGGAGTAGCCGGTGCCGGGGATGCAGTCGGTGGCCATGCCGTCCAGATAGCAGGCGGCCAGACGGCCCAGACCGCCGTTGCCCAAGCCTGCATCGGGCTCCTGCTCATAGATGGTGTCGATCTTGACATCGGCATCGGCCAGCACGCTCTCGGCAACCTCGTTCAGGCCGAGGTTGAACAGGCTGGTGCGCAGGCTGCGGCCCATCAGGAACTCCATGCAGAGGTAGTAGACCTGCTTCTTGCCCTCGCCCAGAACCTTGGACTGGAACTGCTTCTGGCGGTCGGACATAATCTGGCGGGTGATCATGGCCAGGCAGCGATAGATCTGATCGGCGGAGGCAGTGTCGAGGGTGACATTGCACTCGCTCATCAGCTTGTCCTTGAGAAGCTTCTCAAATTCACGCTTTGTGTATTTCAAAATCGTTCTCTCCTTACTTCTTCTTTCGATATAACTTGGGAACACTGATTTTTGCGCTTGTATTTCGTGTGCCTACAAAAGCACACTATAGATTATAACGGTATTTGTCCGTGTGCGCAAGTCAAAATTGCCTGTTTACAGCTTTTTTATACAATTCCGTCAAAAAGGGCTTTTGTAAATTGTAGATTTGTATTATAATAATAGTAAGATTCTGCGCCGTCACTGCAAAAAACGCGCGCAGACCGGAAGGAGTATGATTATGGGTATGGCAACCTCGAAAGTGCGGCTGAACATCTGCGGCTCGAGCTATGTGGTCAATACAAGCGAGAGCGAGGATTACATGCAAAACCTCGCCGACCGCCTTAATCTGGACATGAACGAGCTGATGGCGTCCTCGAACTCTGTCTCAATCACGACAGCAGCGGTCATGACGGCCCTCAACTACCGCGATGAGCTGGAAAAGGCCAGCGGCAGCGCCGATAATATGCGCCGTCAGATCAAGGATTATCTGGAAGATGCAGCCAGCGCCAAGATGGCTGCCGAGGAGGCCCGCCGCGAGAATGTGTCGCTGAAGCGCCGCATCGACGAACTGGAGCGCCGTCTGCGCCGCAATCAGTTCCCTGTGGAGGACGAATGAGCCGCCCCGAGATTCTGGCCCCGGCGGGAAACCGTGAGATGCTTGGCGCCGCTGTGTTCAGCGGCGCTGATGCTGTTTATCTGGGGCTGACCGGCTTTAACGCCCGCCGCACGGCGGGCAATTTCACCCCGGAGGAGCTGCGGGAGGCCGTGGCTTTCTGCCATGCGCGGGGCGTCAGGGTCCATGTGACGCTGAATACGCTGGTCTATGACCGGGAACTGGCGGGTCTGGCCGATGCGGTGCGCGCCGTGGCTGCGGCCGGGGCGGACGCCGTGATTGCCGATGATCTTGCCACGGCGCAGCTGGTCAAGAGCATCGCGCCGACGCTGCACCTGCACGGCTCGACCCAGATGAGCGTCCACACACCGGAGGGGGCAAAGGAGCTGGCTGCGCTGGGCTATGACCGGGTCATCCTTGCGCGCGAGCTGTCGCTCGATGAGATCCGCGCCGTCTGCGAGGCCAGCCCCATCGAGGTCGAGGTCTTTGTCCATGGGGCGCTCTGCATGGCCGTGTCCGGCCAGTGCATGATGAGCGCATTTCTGGGCGGGCGCAGCGGCAACCGGGGCACCTGCGCAGGGCCCTGCCGCCTGCCGTTTGATGCAAGCCCCGGCCTGCGCCCGGGTCAGCCGGGCCGGGCCTGCCACCTGAGCCTGAAGGATATGGACTACATCCCGCATCTGCGGGAGCTGATGGACGCGGGGGTTGCCAGCGTGAAAATTGAGGGCCGTCTGCGCACGCCGGAGTATGCGGCGGCGGTCGTCACGGCCTGCCGCGCCGTCTGCGCGGGGCAGCCCTACGATGAAAAGCTGGTGCGGGACATCTTTTCCCGCTCGGGCTTTACGGACGGTTACCTCATGAACCGCAATGACGGCAAAATGTTCGGTGTGCGCACCGAGGCAGATGCCGAGGCTACCCGTGCCGCCACCCCGAAAGCGCGCGAGCTGTTCCGCCGTGAGCTGCAGCGCGTGCCGGTGCGCTACACCGTCAGCGGCGGTGTGGAGGACGGCGGCGTCAAGCTGACGGCCGCCGATGCGGACGGCCATAAGGTCAGTGTCTACAGCGCCGATGAGCCGCAGCCCGCCCAAAAGGACCCGCTGCCCGGCGTTGAGCGCGCCCTCGGCAAGACGGGCGGCACGCCGTTCGTTATGGCGGGGCTGACCGCCGAGGCAGGGGAGGGGGGTCTGGGCTTTCTGCCCGGCTCCGTCTGGAACGAAATGCGCCGCGAGGCGCTGGACCGCCTGCTGGAAAAGCGCAGCGAGGTCCGGCCCCACGCCACGCAGGATATAACGCTGCCCGCCTACCCGGCGCACACCGTAGGGCAGGTCCCGGCGCTGGCTGCCCGCTTTGCCAACGTGGCCCAATGCCCGGCAGAGGCAGTGGATAAGCTGCAATACCTGATTTTCCCGATTGCCGAGGCGGAGAGCATCCCCGCCGTATGGCGCGGGAAAACGCTGCTGGAGCTGCCGCGGGCCATGTTCGGCAAGCTGGAGCAAAAGACCGCCGCGCGGCTGGATGCCCTGCAGGATGCAGGCTTTGCGGGTGCGGTCGTCAACAACCCCGCGCAGCTCCGCTTTGCGGACGGCTGGACGCTGTACGGCGGACTCGGTCTTAATGTCACAAACCCGATGAGTGCTGCCCGCTATGCGGCGCTTGGTATGCAGGGCATGCTGCTGCAGCCCGAGACGGCCCTGACCGCCATGACGGCCATCGCCCCCGGTGTGCCGACAGCGGCGCTGTGCTACGGCCACCTGCCGCTGATGATGACCCGTGCCTGCCCTTTGCGCAATGTGCGGGATTGCGGCAAATGTCAGGGCGGCGGCACACTGCGCGACCGCAAGGGCCGCGACTTTACCGTGACCTGCTCAGCCCCCGGCGGGGCCGGTGTGCGCACGGTGTACAACCCTGTACCCCTCTATATGGGTGAGCGCCTGCGCGAGATGCCGGTCGATGTGGCAGTCGCAGCCTTTACCACCGAGACCCCGGCCCGCGCCGCCCAGATTTTGGCAATGCTTTTGGACGCCCGCCCGTTTGACAATGAGTTTACGAGAGGGCTATACTATACCAATAACTGAATAGATAAAAGATAATAGATAATAAATAATAAATGATGTGGAGTTTTTGCCCGCAGGGCAAAAACAAAATTTTGAGCGGCGCGCAGCGCCGCGATCCACCTGTTTTTTTATCTTTTATCTCTTATCTATTATCTTCTTTTGGAGGCTCCCATGACCCCTGTTGTGAAATATAAAAAATTAGACCCCCGCGCGGTTGTGCCGCAGTATGCCACCCCCGGCGCAGCAGCGGCCGATCTGTGCGCACTGCTCGATGCACCGCTGACGCTGGTCCCGATGCAGCGCACGCTGGTTCCCACCGGCCTTGCCATTGAGCTGCCGGACGCAGGGTGCGTTGCCCTCGTCTACGCCCGCAGCGGCCTGTCCATCAAGCACGGCCTCTGCATGGCAAACGGTGTCGGCGTCATTGACAGCGATTACCGCGGTGAACTCCGCGTGCCAATGGTGAATCTGTCCAACGAACCCTATACCATCCAGCCCGGTGAGCGGGTCGCCCAGCTCTGCATCGCCCCCGTCTGGCAGGCTGCTTTCACGGCCGCCGATGCCCTGAGCGATACCGACCGCGGGGCGGGCGGCTTCGGCTCGACGGGGAAGTAAAAAAGGCTTCCCCCGCGGGGGAAGCTGTCAGCGGCCCCGCCCGCTGACTGATGAGGGCCGACCTTGCGGCAATAACCCGCTTATGGGCAGCCGCCGTAAGTCTGCCCCTCATCCGGCCTCGGCCGCCTTCCCCCGCGGGGAAGGTAATTTTACCCTAAGGCGGCTTACTTAGGCACACTTCGACACACCCATCTGCTTATAATAAACGAGAAAGGAAACACACCATGGCTCTGATCCTTGCCTCCGGCAGTCCGCGCCGCCGTGAGCTGATGTCCCTCATCACGCCCGAATACACCGTGATCACCAGCGAGCTTGACGAAACGAAGATCGCGGCGGATTCCCCGGCCCAGCTGGCCAAGGCCCTTGCCACTGCCAAGGCCCGCGCTGTGGCCGAGGAACGCCCCGATGACATCGTCTGCGGCTTTGATACGGTGGTCGAGTGCGAGGGGAAGGTGTTCGGAAAGCCAAAGGACGAGGCTGATGCGGTGCGGATGCTGCACGCCCTCTCCGGGCGGGAGCATCGTGTGCACACGGGGGTCTGCATCTGCTGCGGCCGCCGCGCGGCAGCAACGGTGGAGACAACGATCGTCCATTTTTCGCCCATTGACGAAGCGGATCTGCTTGCCTATGTGCGCACGCCCGAGCCCTACGATAAGGCGGGCGCCTACGCAATTCAGGGGCATGCAGCGCTGTGGTGTGCCGGCATCGAAGGATGCTACTACAACATTATGGGGCTGCCGGTCCACCGCACGGCACAGCTGCTGCGGGAATTCCAATAACGCCGTACAGCCCCGCGGACGGGGGACTGTATGGGAAGAATCTGCAACTTTTTTACATGCTTTTTCGGGAGAATACACGCTATGTTTACCAAAGACATCGGCATTGATCTGGGTACCGCCAACACACTGGTCTACATGAAGGGCCGCGGCATTATCATGCGGGAGCCGAGTGTTGTCGCCGTGGACCCGCGCAGCGATGAGCTGCGGGTGCGCAGCGTCGGGCATGAGGCCAAGGCGGTCATCGGCCGTGCGCCGGGCTCCATTGTGGCTGTGCGCCCGCTCAAGGACGGCGTCATCGCCGACTTTGACATTACGGCCGCCATGCTGCAGAGCTTTATCCGTCAGGCCTGCGGCAGCACCCTGCTGGCCCGGCCCCGGGTCGTTATCTGCGTGCCGTCCGGCGTTACCGAGGTCGAGCGCCGCGCCGTGCGTCAGGCAGCCGCCAAGGCGGGTGCGCGTCAGGTCACAGTCATTGAGGAACCGATGGCTGCCGCCATTGGCAGCGGCCTGCCCACCACCGATGCGGTCGGCAGCATGATCGTTGACATCGGCGGCGGCACGGCGGAGGTGGCCGTTATCAGCCTGTCGGGCATCGTGGCCAGCCGCGGCGTCCGCTGTGCGGGCGATGCGCTTGACCAGAGCATCATCGCCTTCATCAAGCGCAAATACAACCTGCTGGTGGGGGAGCGCACGGCCGAGCAGATCAAGATCGAGATTGGCTCCGCCTGCCCGCAGGACCCCGAGACCAGCATGGAGATCAAGGGCCGCAACCTCGTGGACGGCCTGCCCAAGGACATTCTGATCCGGTCGGAGGAGGTCCGCGATGCAATGAGCGAATGTCTGCTGCGCATCGTGGAGGCCATCAAGGATACGCTGGAATGTACCCCGCCCGAGCTGTCCAGCGACATCATCGACCGCGGCATTATGCTTTCGGGCGGCGGCGCGCTGCTGCGCGGGCTGGATACCCTGATCCAGAACGAGACCGGCATTGATGTCCATATCGCCGAGGCCCCGCTCGACTGCGTGGCGCTGGGCGCCGGGGCCGTGCTGGATAACCCCGAGCTTGCCGGACGACGGAAAGAGGAAATGAGCTACTTATAAAATGAGGGCCTTCCCCTTTGGGGGAAGGTGGCCGAGGCCCCGCCCGAGGTCGGATGAGGGAAAACCTTGCCGTATTGCCCGTGAACTGGCAGTGTTGGCGAGCTCGCCCCTCATCAGTCCGCTTCGCGGCCAGCTTCCCCCCCTAGGGGGAAGCCTTTTCTTTTTCCTGCCGAACCGCCGAAAAAAAGATTGACAAACGGCGCGTTTCCAGCTATTATTAAGTTGTTCGCATCTTCCCGGAGGAATACCATGCCCTTGCCAAAGTCTATGATCGAGGCGGAGCTGCCCGCCCGCGCACAGCAGGGGGATGAAAATGCGCTTGCCGCGCTCATCGCCCGCATGATGCCTGCCATCCGCAAGGGAGCCGCCGACTGTACGGCCCCGGGCTTGGATTTTGACGATGCTGTGCAGGAGGGACTGATCGGTCTGTTCCGCGCTGTGCGGGAGTATGACCCCGCAGTTGGCCCGACCTTTGCTGCCTTTGCTGCGGCAAGCATCCGCCATGCCCAGCAGGACGCCCGCCGTGCCGCGCTGCGCAAAAAGCATGCGCCGCTGAATTTCAGTGTGCCGCTGCCCGACGCACAGCAAAGCACCGACACCCGCCCCGGACCGGAGGAAATTGCCATCTCCGGCGAACAATATGCCGACACGATGCGCCGTATGCAGACCGAGCTTTCCGAGCTTGAGCGCCGGGTGCTGATGGCCGGACTGGAGGGCAGGACCCCCGCGCAGACCGCGCAGGAGCTGGGTCTGCCTGCCAAAAATGTGGCCAATGCTCTGGCCCGTGCCCGCCGCAAGCTGCGTGGCGGACAAAACCCCTAGGATTCAGGTGATCTGCCTGCATCATATATCAACCTGCCCCCAGTAGCGCCTAAAATCAGTTCAGTTGGTCCATTCCCATTGCGTTGTTTTAGATTCTTCCGCGGGCAAAATAAACACAGAGGAGATACCCACTATGTTCGAAGACAAGACTTTGGTATGCAAGGATTGCGGCAAGGAGTTCGTTTGGACCGCCGGCGAGCAGGAGTTCTACGCCAGCCGTGGTTTTGAGAACCAGCCCCAGCGCTGCAAGCCCTGCCGCGATGCCCGCAAGAACTCTACCCGCGGTGAGCGCCAGATGTTCGACGCCGTCTGCGCCAGCTGCGGCAAGACCTGCAAGGTTCCCTTCCAGCCCCGCGAGGACCGTCCGGTCTACTGCAGCGAGTGCTTTGCCAAGATGAAGGAGAACGGCTGATTTTACGCGGTTTCGTGTAAACTGAGTTGAATTTTTCCATTCCGCGCCCCGGCCTAACCGCCGGGGCGTGGTTTGTTATGGGGGACGGACTATGACGGTGAAACAAAAAACGCAGCGCGCAGTTTGGCTGCTGGGTATCGCGGCGCTGGTGCTGGTGTGGTGCAGCAAATCCTCGCCCCTGTATGCCTTCAACGACTGGATGGACGCAAACATTTTTTTTACGATGGGCAAGTCGATGCTCCGCGGCAGGGTGCTGTACCGGGATGTGTTTGACCACAAGGGTCCGGTGCTGTATCTTCTCTACGGGCTGGCCGCCTGTGTGGACGATACCGGCTTTGGCGGTGTGCTGCTGCTGGAGACAGCGGCCTTTGCGGCCTTTCTCTGGCTGGGGCTGCGCAGTGCCGAGGCAATTTGCGGCCGGGCGCTGCACCCTGCATGGACGGCACTGCCCGCTGCGGCCATTGCCGCCAGCCGCGCATTCTCCCACGGCGGCAGTGCGGAGGAGCTGCTTCTGCCCCTGCTGGCGGCGGCGCTTTTTGGTGCCGTAAGCACCCTGCGGGCGTCCCGCCCCATGCCGCTGCGCCGTGTCGTGCTGCACGGCTTTTTGGCGGGGTGCGCACTCTGGCTCAAATACACGGTGCTGGGCTTTTACCTTGTCTGGGCGGTGCTGCTGGCGGTACTCTATCTGCGGCGCGGCTGGCGCGGGCCGCTCGGCCGTGCCATCGGGGCTTATCTCGGCGGCATGGCGCTCGCTGCGCTGCCGTGGGTCGTCTACTTCGGCGTGCAGGGCGCGCTGGGGGATTGGTTTACCTGCTACTTCTATGATAACATCTTCCTTTATAAGGGGGCGGGCGGCGGTGCGGCGGCGCTCGCACAGCATCTCTGGTGGGCGGTGCGCGATGCCCTGCCTGCTGCGGTGCTGCTGGCGGTATTTCTGCTGTGGGCGGCGCTTCGCCAACCCGCTGCAGCGGGAGCCATGGCGGCCCTTGCGGCGGGCCTTGCCTTTACCAGCCTGATGGGCGGGTATCTCGTCTACTACGGGCTGGTGCTGAGTGTTTTTGCCCCGCTGGGGCTGGTGCCGCTGACTTTTCTTGTGGAAAAGTGCAAAGTCCCCGCCGCCGCAAAGCGGCTTGCACCGGCAGCCGCCGTGGCGCTGGCGCTGGTCTGGTGCGTGACGCGCAGCCCCAACCGGGCCTTGCGCTGGCGCACGGCCGACAGTATGCCGCAGCGCCGCTTTGCCCGGCAGATCAACGGCGCAAGCCTGCTCAACTACGGCACGCTGGACGGCGGCTTTTACACGGCGGCGGGCGTGCTGCCGCCCTGCCGGTATTTCTGCGTGACCAACATGCCGCTGGATGACCAGTGGGCCGAGCAGAACGCCCTGCTGGCAGAGGGGGGCGTGGACTATGTCGTTGCGCTGACCGGGGATCTGGGCACGGCGTTCCCGCGCTATGCGGTCGTGGATCAGTGCAGCTGCGACGGCGGCGAGGGGCTGCTGACATGGTATCTCTATAAGCGGCAGGCATGATTTGCGTTTTTCGTCCGTGTGCTGTATAATGGTACACAGGCAGCCCCTTGCGTTTCTGCCCCTGATTTCAGCAGATATGATTCTGCACATTGCCAGAAAGGCGGATTATGAAAAAAACACTCACGCCCCGCCGCGCAGTCTGCGGTCTGCTGGCGGCGCTGGCCGCCGCAGCTGCGGTATGGCTGCTCTGCCGCTGGGTCGGCTATGATCTGCAGCTCCGGCTCGGTGATAAGCAGCAGTTTGAGATCGTCAACGATGACTACAGCCAGATCATAGATGTCCCGGACGAGGGACTTGTGCAGACCCTGCCGCTCAAGGCAGGGCAGAGCATCTGCGGCGTGCGGCTGAATTTCAGCACCCATGGTGCGCTCTACAAATCCGGCATGGTCATGGTGGATCTCTACGATGAGACTGGTCAGCTGCTGGGGCAGGGGGCCGGAAACTTCCTGAATATCTTCGATGACAGCTTCACGGCGTTCGCGTACAGCGGCAGCTACACGGCCGAAAAGGACGAGGTACTGACGCTGCACATCTACAACGAGGTCGCGTGGGACGGCCCGCTGGGCCTTTGGGCCAGCGAGGGCACCGTGCCCGGTATGCCGCTGTATGCCGGAGATACTGCACAGGACGCCACGCTGGCGCTGCAGATCATGACCGACAGGTCAGCCGACTGGCCGACCCGGCTGGCACAGAGTCTGGCGCCGCTGCTGGCGGCGGCCGCCTTTGCCGCTGTGCTGCTCTGCGTCTGGCGTGCCCCGGCAGTGCTCTATCTGGCGGCGGTGGGCCTTGCCTGCGGGCTGGCCTTTGTGCGGGTCACACCGGCGCTGACCGCCCCCGATGAATACACCCATCTGGCCGCCGCCTATGAGCAGGCCAGCCGATGGAGCGGGCAGACCGCCGCCGATGAAAACGGCCGCCTGCTTGTGCGCGCCTGTGATGCACCATACTTTGGCACCAGAACGGGGGACATCGGCATCTTCGCCTACAAGCAGGCCGAGGCGGTCATCGAGCAGGCGCAGAGGTCCGAGCCGGCCGACCCGGCACTGACCGTGGTGAGCGAGGCGAAGGCAGGGCAGGGCAGCGGCAGCTACCTGCCGCAAGCGCTGGGCATCTGGCTGGCGCGGGTGCGCGGTGCGGATTTTTACACAATGCTGCGCACCGGGCGCATCTGCAACCTGCTGCTTTATCTGGCGCTGGCGGCGCTGGCTGCGGCGCTGGCCCCGGCCGGGGTGCGCGGGCTGCTGGCCTGCGTGGCCGTGCTGCCGATGCCGCTGCAATTAGCGGGCAGCCTGTCGCCCGATGCCTCGGTGCTGGGCACGGTGTTTTGCTACACGGCGCTCTGCCTGCGCCTGTGCGGCAAAAAGGCCGCGTTGTGGGAGAAGCTGCTTCTTGTTGTGCTGGGCGGCATCGTCGGCCCTGCCAAGGCCATCTATCTGCCCGTGGTGCTGCTCTGCCTTATCATCCCGGCGGAAAACCTCGCCGGGCCGCAGGCGCTTGTCCGCGGCCCGTTTGGACTGCGTGTGCGCTCCGGACGGCTGATACAGGCGGCAACGCTTGTGCTGGCGGGCGGCCTGTGGCTGACCGCCAACCTCAGTGCGCTTGCCTACGCCGCGCGGGATGTGAGCCGTGCCGTGCTGGCGGCGGGCGCTGTGGCGCTGGCGGTCATGCTGGTGCTTGTGCTGCGCCTTTACGCATGGACGCGCACCGATGCCCGCAGACTGTGCCGATTGCGCCGGGGACTGACGGCTGCGGCTGCCGCTGCGGTGCTGGGCGGCGGGCTTGCCCTCTCCCGCATGGGCGGCGGGCTGGACCCCGATCAGCTTTTGATGACAAACCCCAACGGTGATTCCATCTGGACCTTCTCGCTGGGCTACATCTGCCGCAATCTGCCCGCTACAGCTAAGCTTTTGCTGCGCACGATCCCTGAGCAGGGCGCGCTCTGGCTGCAGGGCGTTTTGGGCACCACGCTGGGTGAACCGATCGTTTACCGCCTCGATGTAAGCTGGCTGCTCGGCGTTGGGCTGGTGCTGGCACTGCTGGCGGCGGCGCTGCCTGTGCAGGGCGAGCAGCCGCTCCTTGGTCGCCATGCGGTATGGGGCACGGCGGGCATCATCCTCTGCGTTGTGGCGGCGTCCCTTGTCGTGGCGCTGAACTGGACCCCCATCAACTACCAGACGCTTTTCGGTCTGCAGGGCCGCTACTGGCTGCCCGTGCTGCCGCTGGCGCTGGTGCTCTGCAAGCGCGCGGGCAATATCAGCCTGCGGCGCAATGCTTCCCGCGGGGCGGCGCTGGCCGTCACCGCCTGTACACTGTTGACCCTGCTGCAGGGCTTTGGCTTGTACGCCAGCTGGCAGCCGGTATCATAAAAAGATAACAAAACCCAGATAAGGAGAACCATCTTATGACTGTTACGAAGAATACCATCATTGCCGAGATCCTGAACAACGACCCCACCCAGGGCTGCGTGCCCATCTTCCTGTCCACCGGTATGCACTGCCTGGGCTGCATGGCCTCCCACGGTGAGACTGTCGAGGAGGCCTGTGCCGTCCACGGCGTTGACGCCGATGAGCTGGTCGCAGAGCTGAACGATTACTTTGCACACCAGTAATGCACCGCGGCTGGACGCCCGCCTTGCCGCTGCCTTCGACTTTGTACGGCCGGGGCATGTGGCGGCGGACATCGGCTGCGATCACGGCAAATTAAGCGCCGCACTGGCGGGCAGCGGTCGCTGCCCGCTTGTTTTGGCTTGCGACCTGCGCCCTGACCCGCTGCAGAAGGCCCGCGTGACCTGCGCGCCTTACGGGGAACTTGTGCAGTTCCGGCTCGGCAGCGGCCTGCAGGTCCTGACCCCCGGTGAGGCGGAGGAGATCATCATCGCCGGTATGGGGGCCGAAACCATCATAGAAATTCTGGAGGCAGCCCCTTGGGTGTTTGATGGGCGGTACAATCTGGTGCTGGTGCCCGCCACCAAGCACAGCATCCTGCGGCGCTGGCTGGCCCGGCGCGGCTTCGCTCTCAAGGCAGAAACGCTTTGTCAGGCCGCGGGCCGCTGGTACGCAGTCATGAACGCGCAGTACACCGGCGCGCCCTCTGAACCGGACGGGCTGTACTGCCTGACCGGTCTGACGCAGGGCCAGCCCGGCTGCGCGGATTACTATGCCAGCCAGAATGCCAAGCTGAAAAAGTACCGCCTCGGCCTGCCGGACGGCGCAGAAAAGGACGCGGTGGGGGCGCTTATCGCGGAATTGGACAGGCTGGCGGCAGGGTAAACGTTCACGGGCGGATATGGAATCCGCCCCTACGGGCTCCACTTGTAGGGGCGCATTCCATATGCGCCCGCAGGGGGTTGCCACGCATACAAACTTTTTGGAGGAATTATCATGTCAGTAACGGTACGGCAGATTTTAGGTCTGCTGCAGGCGGCGGCTCCGCAGGAGCTGGCCCTCAGCTGGGACAATGTCGGCCTGCTGGTCGATGCGGGTAAGCCGGTGGACGGCGTGCTGACCGCGCTGGACATCACCCCCGCGGTTGTGCGGGAGGCGGTCGAGAATGACTGCCAGCTTATTGTCAGCCACCATCCGGTCATCTTCCAGCCCATCAAAAGTCTGGCCGCCGATGATGTGCCTGCGCTGCTGATGAAAAACGGCATCTCCGCCATCTGCATGCATACCAATCTTGATGCGGCCCCGGGCGGCGTCAATGATACGCTCTGCGAGATTCTGGGTATTGCCGCCGAGGGGCGCGAAAGCTTTGCCGAGGGCTGCGGCCGCATTGGCACCACAATGCCCACCACCGTGGAGGCGCTGGCAAAATTCTGCGCCGATACGCTGCACACCGGTGTGAAATATGTCAACGGTGCCCGGGCGGTCACCTGTCTGGCCGAGGTCAGCGGCGGGGGCGGCAGCTACCTGCAGGAGGCCATCGACCGCGGGGCGGACTGCCTTGTCACCGGGGAGGCAGCGCATCACATTGCACTGCTGGCCAAACAGAAGGGAATCGGCCTTGTGGTTGCAGGCCACTGGGGCACCGAGCATGCCATTGCCGATGTGCTGGCTGCGCTCATCGCCAGACAGTTCCCCGGTCTGACTGTCGCCCACGCTGAGGCTGATACCGATCCGTATTGCTATTTGACCTGATAAACGCATTTTTACTTTTATAAAAGAGGAAACATCCATGTCCTTAGATGCCGCAACGCTGGCGCTGGTCGCCGGTGAACTGAAAAATACCCTGCTGGATGCGAAAATTGATAAAATTTTCGAGCCGACCCGGGATGAGGTGCTTATCACGCTGCGCACCCGCACCGAGACCCACCGTCTGCTGCTGTCGGCGCGCAGCGGCTCGGCCCGCGTCTGCCTGACGCGGGAAAGCTTTGAAAACCCGCTCACGCCGCCGGGCTTCTGTATGCTGCTGCGCAAGCACCTGACAGGCGGCCGCCTGATCGAGCTGCGGCGCGAGCCGGGGGACCGCATCGTCTATTTTGATTTCCGCTGCACCAATGAGATGGGCGACCTCGTCACCAACACGCTGGCGGTCGAGCTGATGGGGCGGTACTCCAATCTGGTGCTTGTCCAGAACGGCCGCATCATTGATGCCCTGAAGCGGGTCGATTTTGACGACAGCGAGGTCCGCCAGCTGCTGCCGGGCCTTGCCTACACGCTGCCGCCCAAGCCCGCACGGCCGGATTTTTTGGAGACGAGCGCCGCCGCCATCGTGGCGGCTGCCTGTGAGAAGGAACTCCCCGTTGCGCAGGCCCTCGGCAAGACGGTGGCCGGCGTCGGCCCGGTCGTTGTGCGGGAGGCTGCCTGCCGCGCGCTGGGAGAGACCCCGGCGCTGGCCTGCGATCTGACCGCCGAGGAAAAAGCAAGGCTGGCAGCGGCCATCGACGAGCTGAAGGCGGAGCATGCCCGCGGCGGCACCCCCACGGCGGTGCGGCTGCCCCAGCCGGACGGCGCACCCAAGCCGGTGGAGTTCAGCTTCTTTGTGCCGCAGCAGTACGGCAGCGCAGCGATTTTGACGCAGTACCCCAGCTACAGTGAAATGCTCGAGGACTACTACGCCACCAAGGACCGTGCCGAGCGTCTGCGCCAGAAGAGCCGCGAGCTGTACAAGGCTGTCCACAATATGTACGACCGCGCTGTCCGCAAGCAGGCGGCCCGCAAAGAGGAATTGAGCCAGTCTGCCAAGGCCGATACGCTGCGGCTGTACGGCGAACTGCTGCAGGCGAACCTCTGGGCCATCCACAAGGGTGACCGGCAGGTGACCGTGCAGAACTACTACACCGGCGAGGATGTGACCATCAAACTCGATCCGCGTCTGGGCGGCATCGAGAACGCGCAGAAGTATTTCCGCGATTATAAAAAGAAGCAGACCGCCCACGCCATGCTGCAAAAGCTGCTGGTCGAGGGCGAGGCGGAGATCGAATACCTGCGCACCGTTCTGTATGAGGTCGAGTCCGCACCCGGTGAGATGGCACTGAACGAGATCCGCGCCGAGCTGAAAAGTCAGGGCTATCTCAAATACTACAAGCAGCGCGACCGCAAGCAGAAGCCGGCGGATTTCCTGCGGTATACCTCAAGTGACGGCTTTGAGATTCTGGTCGGCCGCAACAACCTGCAGAACGATAAACTGACGCTGCACACCGCACGCGGCAAGGATCTGTGGTTCCATGTGCAAAAGGCGCCCGGCAGCCACTGCGTTGTGATGAGCCGGGGAGAGGACATCCCTGACACGACCCGGCAGGAGGCTGCCGAGCTGGCCGTGCTGCATTCCAGCCAGAACGGCGGTGCAAAGGTGCCGGTCGATACCACCGAGGTGAAGAACATCTGGAAAGCCAACGGTGCCAAGCCCGGCATGGTCCTGTATGAGGTCTACACCACCGTCTACATCACCCCGCGCGCCGGGCTGGAGGAACAGCTGAAGAAGCGGTAAATGCAGGGGATGGCGTTCCCACCGCCCTGCGGGGCATCCTTGAATGAGGTGTGTTATGAAAAAATGTGCTGTAATTCTTGCATCTCTTATTTTTCTTACCGCGTGCGCCTCCGCCCCGGCGGGCAGCATCACGGCAACGCCTGACCCGACCGCAACGCCTGTCATAACCCCGGCGCCTACCGAGGCTCCGACAGCCACTCCGTCCCCGACGATGGCGGTGTATGAGGAAGTCTCCTTCGATGACTGGCGGGGCGATGCGGGCTGCCGGATGCCGGACTACACATTCAGTGCGCCGCATAAGCCACAGCCGCAGCAGGGCGAAAAAGCTGCCTGGCCCACCGGGGGCGTGACGCTCCGTTACTCGGCGGATTCGCTGGAAGAGGTGGCGGAGATTTTCCACACGACGGTGGAACACATAAAAGAGCTGAACCCGGACTGGCAGGATAACTATAGCCGCAACGGCGGACGCTACTGGGGCCTGAAGGTACAGGCCGAACCCTACACAGTGCCTGAGAACAATGTCGTCACCGTCACAGTCAATGCGCCATGGGTCGAGAGCTACTACGACCGCACAGAAGTCAGCGATGTTCCGGCTTCGCTGGATAAGCAGGCCCGGGCCGCGCTGGCTTCGGCGTATTACTTCCAATATCACTGGTGGGGGATGCACGCGGGCTTTGTGCCCTATGAGAAACTGGACGAGCCGGTCGGATTTTTCAACTATCGCGCGGCGGACGGCGCGTTTTACACAAAGTTCTCGGAGTTCAGCGATTTTCTGCACACGGTCTACTCCGATGCCTGGGTGGACGATATGCTGAGCATGGACCCCGCACTCTTTGCCGAGGGCGAAAACGACACCATCCTGACGCTGGACGGTGACCGCGGCAGCAATATCGCCTACTGCGGGCATCTTTTCACCGAGCCGGAATTGCAGCCTGACGGCAGCCTTGCATTCTGGCAGCTCTCGCTGACCTGCGAGAGAGAGGACTTCGCGGGCTGGGCGGGGGAGGAGACGATTGTGCCCGATACCGCCACTGTAACGACGGTGCGCCTGGTGCCGACGGAGAATGGCTGGCGGGTGGACGCGCTGGAGCTGCCGAATTAACCCCCCTTGGCCACCTCCCTCGCAGAGGGGAGGCAAGGAGCAGACAGTAACAATTCCCTTACAATTTGCCTACAAATCCAACAAACTTTCCCCGAAAACCATGCACTCTGTTGAAAACCCTCTCAGCAAACGCTACTTTCGGCATAACGTAAAAATTTCTCAAAAAAATTTTATAAAAATGCCAAAAAACACTTGCAACGCCGGGAAACGTGTGCTATAATCTTTCTTGGCTGCGGAAGGCTTGTGCAGATAAAACAAGCTGCGCAAGCCGCGATATGCGTTGATGCGGGAGGTTGCCGCCATATAGCCGAGAGGCTGGCGGGTTTTTCCGCGGAGTATGTCCGATCTTAGAACCGGGCGAAAGAATTACGGAAACAAAGGGATATGTACGCCACTGCATTCTGCGGTGCGGACCAATGTTCACCTTACTTTGTAATGATTCTTTCCGGGAGAACTGTGTAAAACGGTTCACCGGATTTTGTCATGCGAAAAGGTTGAACACCCGGAAACGTGTGTAATTTATCGGCTCGCCTAAGGCGCAAAATTTTATAGGAGGCGAATGCAATGGCAGTCAAAGAAAAAATCAGAATCCGTCTGAAGAGCTACGATGCATCCCTGATCGATGCTGCGGCACAGAAGATCGTGGAGACCGCTAAGCGCACTGGCGCTCGCGTTTCCGGCCCGATCCCTCTGCCCACCGACAAGGAGGTCGTCACGATCCTGCGCGCTGTCCACAAGTACAAGGACAGCCGTGAGCAGTTCGAGACCCGCACGCACAAGCGTCTGATCGACATTCTGAAGCCGTCCAACAAGACGGTTGAGGCTCTCATGAGCCTGCAGCTCCCCGCCGGCGTTGACATCGAGATCAAGCTGTAATCGAGTTTCTACATTATAATGGCCGATACGCGCGGCCGTGATCCGTGAACGGTCGGCGTGTAATGAAAACACGGTAAAGCACCATCTCGCTGCAATGCAAACAGCGGAGAGGTCATGTTGATGGGAAACCACCAACCAATAACCTTTACAGGAGGACAAACACAATGCAAAAAGGTATCATCGGCAAGAAGCTGGGCATGACCCAGCTGTTCGACGCCAACGGCAAGGTCGTTCCGGTCACCATCATCGAGGCCGGCCCCTGCACCGTCGTGCAGAAGAAGACCGTTGAGTCTGACGGCTATCAGGCTGTTCAGATGGGCTACGGCGAAGTGAGCGCCAAGAAGGTCAACAAGGCCGCCAAGGGTCACTTCGACAAGGCTGACGTTGCCCCCAAGCGCACCCTGCGTGAGTTCCGCTTTGATGACATCGCCGCCGTCAACGTCGGCGACATCCTCAAGGCTGATGTCTTCGCAGAGGGCGACAAGGTTGACGTTGTCGGCACCAGCAAGGGCAAGGGCTACCAGGGCGTTATCAAGCGCTTTGGCCAGCACCGCCTGCGTGAGAGCCACGGCACCGGCCCTGTTGCACGTCATGCCGGTTCTAACGGCTCCACTTCCAGCCCGTCCCGCGTGTTCAAGGGCAAGCGTCTGCCCGGCCACATGGGTGCGGTCCGCGTGACCGTTCAGAACCTGAGCATCGTTAAAGTCGATGCTGAGAACAATCTGATCGCGATCAAGGGTGCGATCCCCGGCCCGAAGGGCTCGGTCGTGACCATCCACGACAGCGTGAAAGCGTAAAGGAGGAAAACACAATGGCACAGTTTGATGTCGTCGATATGAACGGCAAGAAGGTTTCCACCGTTGAGCTTTCCGACGCCGTGTTCGGTATCACCCCGAACGAGAAGGCTGTCCACGAGGCAGTCGTCAACTTCCTGGCCAACCAGCGCCAGGGCACCCAGAACACCAAGATCCGTAAGGAAGTCCGCGGCGGCGGCAAGAAGCCTTGGCGCCAGAAGGGCACCGGCCACGCTCGTCAGGGCTCCATCCGCGCTCCCCAGTGGACGCACGGCGGTGTTGCTCTGGGCCCCAAGCCCCGCAGCTACTACTACACCATCAACAAGAAGGTCAAGCGTCTGGCTCTGCTCAGCGCCCTGTCTGACAAGGCTGCCAACGGCAACATGATCCTGGTTGACAAGATCGCCGCTGACGAGTACAAGACCAAGACCGTCGTTGCTTTCCTGGCCGCTGTCGGCGCAGGCAAGAAGAACCTGATCGTCAATGACACTCTGGACGCCAAGTTCGTCAAGAGCGCCGCCAACATCCCCGGTGTCAAGACCGCCGCTACCGGCATCAACACCTACGATGTTGTCAACGCTGACAAGCTGATCCTGAGCGTTGACGCTGCCAAGAAACTTGAGGAGGTATATGCGTGATGAAATTCGCACAGGACATCGTTCTCGCCCCCGTCATCACCGAGAACTCCATGGCCGGCATCGCTGACAAGAAGTACACCTTCAAGGTCGCTACCGACGCCACCAAGATCGACATCGCCAACGCTGTTGAAGAGCTGTTCGGCGTGAAGGTCGCCAAGGTCAACACCATCTCCGTGCGCGGTCGTTACCGCCGCCAGGGCATGCACGCCGGCTACACTGCCAAGAGCAAGAAGGCCATCGTCACCCTGACTGCTGACTCCAAGGAGATCGAGTTCTTCAACTCCATGGTCTGATGACCTGACAAGCCGCAAGGCTGTCACTCAGGACCCCGCCGAGGGGTCCGCTTATGGGGATATGACCCCGAGAATAATTCATAAGATAACAACAAGGAGATCAACATGGCTATCAAAAAGTACAAGCCGACTACCCCCGGCCGCCGTGGCATGACTGTTACTGATTACAGCGTCCTGTCCAAGGTTGAGCCGGAGCGCAGCCTGCTCGAGTCCAAGAACAAGCATGCCGGCCGCAACAACACCGGCAAGATCACCGTTCGCCATCGCGGCGGCGGCAACCGCGTCAAGTACCGTGTCATCGACTTCAAGCGCAACAAGTTTGATGTCCCCGCCACCGTCAAGACGCTGGAGTATGACCCGAACCGTTCTGCCTTCATCGCACTCATCGAGTACGAGGACGGCGTCAAGAGCTACATCCTGGCTCCCGATGGTCTGAAGGTTGGCGATGCTGTTATGGCTGGCCCCAACGCTGACATCAAGCCCGGCAACGCTCTGCCCTTCGAGAACATCCCCGTCGGTACCATGATCCACAACATCGAGCTTTACCCCGGCAAGGGCGGCCAGCTGGTTCGTTCCGCCGGTGTCATGGCTCAGCTGATGGCTAAGGAGAATGGCTACGCTCTGGTTCGTCTGCCCTCCGGTGAGATGCGCAACATTCGTCTGAACTGCATCGCCACCATCGGCGTTGTTTCCAACCTCGACCATGAGAATGTCAACCTGGGCAAGGCCGGCCGCAAGCGCCACATGGGCGTCCGCCCCGGCAGCCGTGGTACCGTCATGAACCCCTGCGATCACCCGCACGGTGGTGGCGAGGGCCGCGCACCGGTTGGTCATTCCAGCCCGCGTACTCCGTGGGGCAAGCCCGCTCTGGGCCTGAAGACCCGCAAACACAAGGCCCGCAGCGACAAGTTCATTGTCAAGCGCGCCAACGGCTAAGGGAGGTTACTGAACAATGTCTAGAAGCACTAAGAAGGGCCCTTACGTTCTGCCTTCCCTGTACAAAAAGGTCGAGGCTATGAACGAGGCTGGCAAAAAGAGCGTCGTTAAGACCTGGAGCCGTTCCTCCACCATCTTCCCCGAGTTCGTCGGTCACACCTTCGCCGTCCATGACGGCCGCAAGCATGTGCCTGTCTACGTTACCGAGGACATGGTTGGCCACAAGCTGGGCGAGTTTGCGCCTACCCGCAAGTTCACCGGCCATGTCGGCGCTAAGACCGCCGGCAAATAAGAGAGGAGGAACATCGAATGGAAGCACGGGCTATTCTCCGTTATGCCCGCATTAGTCCCCGCAAGGTTTCGATCGTGATGGACCTCATCCGTAACAAACCTCTGGACGAAGCGCTGGCTATCCTGCAGTACACCCCGAAGGCCGCCTGCGAGCCCCTTCTCAAGCTGGTGAATTCTGCTGCCGCTAATGCGGAAAACAACTTCAACATGGACCGCAACAATCTCTACGTTGCAGAATGCTACGTCTGCCCCGGCCCCACGCTCAAGCGCATCATGCCTCGCGCACAGGGCCGTGCATACCGCATCCTGAAGCGCACCAGCCACATGACTGTTGTGCTGAAAGAGAAAGAGTAAGGAGGTAAACAAATGGGCCAGAAAGTCAATCCCCACGGCATGCGCGTGGGCGTTATCAAAGATTGGGACAGCCGCTGGTTTACCTCTAAGCAGGCATTCGGCGACACCCTGGTCGAGGATCACAAGATCCGTAAGACCCTGAAGCAGCAGCTGTACGCTGCCGGCGTTCCCAAGATCGAGATCGAGCGTACCGTTGATTCCCAGACCGGTGCCCCCCGCGTGAAGGTCAATGTCTTCTGCGCAAAGCCGGGCATCGTGATCGGCAAGGGCGGTGCTGAGAGCGCCAAGATCGAGAAGCAGCTTGCCAAGCTCACCGGCAAGGCTGTCAACCTCAACATCATCGAGGTCAAAGGCACCACCACCAATGCTCAGCTGGTTGCTGAGGATGTCGCTTCCCAGCTCGAGCGCCGCATCGCGTTCCGCCGTGCCATGAAGCAGGCCATCCGCAACGCCATGCAGCCCCGTGACCGCAGCGCTACCCCCGCAAAGGGTATCAAGGTCACCTGCTCCGGCCGTCTGGCTGGCGCTGACATCGCCCGCGTTGAGAGCTACCACGAGGGTACCATCCCCCTGCAGACTCTGCGCGCTGACATCGACTACGGCTTCGCCGAGGCCAACACCACCTATGGTAAGGTCGGCGTCAAGGTTTGGATCTACAAAGGCGAGATCCTGAAGGGCGCCAAAGCCCCCGCCAAGAAGGAAGGAGGCAAACAGTAATGTTACTGCCGAAGCGTGTTAAGTACCGCCGCGTTCAGCGCGGCCGCATGACCGGTAAGGCCATGCGCGGCAACAAGGTCAACCAGGGCGATTACGGCCTGGTCGCTCTCGAGCCGGCTTGGATCACCTCCAACCAGATCGAGGCAGCCCGTGTTGCCATGACCCGTTATATCAAGCGTGGCGGCAAGGTCTGGATCAAGATCTTCCCCGATAAGCCCGTTACCGAAAAGCCCGCCGGCACCCGAATGGGTTCCGGTAAGGGCAGCCCGGAGTACTGGGTGGCTGTCGTCAAGCCGGGCCGCGTGCTCTTCGAGCTGGCTGATGTCAACGAGGAGACCGCCCGCGAGGCTCTGCGTCTGGCCAGCCACAAGCTGCCGATTCGCTGCAAATTCGTCAAGCGCGAGGAGCTTGACACTGTAAAGGAGGGTGACGCTGAATGAAAGCCACTGAACTGCGCGAAATGACCGATGTCGAGCTGAACAAGCAGCTCAAGGACCTGAAGGCCGAACTCTTCAACCTGCGCTTTCAGCACGCCATCAACCAGTTGGACAACCCCATTCGCATCGAGGCCGTTAAGAAGGACATCGCCCGCGTGATGACCGTCCTGGCTGAGAAGAATGCCAAGAACGCTTAAGAGGGAGGGTAAAGCATGGAACGTAATCTGAGAAAGACCCGTGTGGGCGTCGTTGTCTCCGACAAGATGGACAAGACCATCGTTGTCGCTGTTAAGGACAGCGTCCAGCACCCTCTGTACAAGAAGATCTTGAAGCGTACCAAGAAGTTCAAGGCCCATGATGAGAACAACGAAGCCGGCATCGGCGACCGCGTTGAGATCATGGAGACCCGCAAGATCTCCAAGGACGTCAACTGGCGTCTCGTGAAGATCATCGAGAAGGCAAAATAATCAGCCTGGTACTTTGAAAGGAGGACCTGAAAGATGGTTCAGATGCAAACTTATCTCAAAGTGGCCGACAATACCGGTGCTAAGGAGTTAATGTGCTTCCGTGTACTGGGCGGTACCCGCAAGAGATACGCAAACATCGGTGACATCGTGGTTTGCAGCGTCAAGAAGGCTGCTCCCGGTGGCACTGTAAAGAAGGGCGACGTGGTCAAGGCCGTCATCGTCCGTAGCAAGCACGGCCTGCGCCGTGACGACGGCTCCTACATCCGCTTTGATGAGAACGCCGCCGTCATCGTCATGGCTGACAAGAGCCCCAAGGGCACTCGTATCTTTGGACCTGTCGCTCGCGAGCTGCGCGATGCCGGCTTCACCAAGATCCTGAGCCTGGCTCCGGAATCGCTGTAAGGAGGTTTTAATTAAATGAACAATCTTCATGTTAAAACCGGCGACAACGTAATGGTCATCTCCGGCAAGGACAAGGGCAAGACCGGCAAGGTTCTGCAGACCTCCCCCAAAGAGGGCAAGGTCATTGTCGAGGGCCTGAACATGGTCACGAAGCACGTCAAGCCCCGCCGTCAGGGCGAGCAGGGCGGCATCGTTAAGGCCGAGGGCGCTATCTACGCCTGCAAGGTCATGCCCGTCTGCCCCAAGTGTGGCAAGGCCACCCGCGTGGGCCATTCTGTCAAGGACGGCAAGACCGTCCGCGTTTGCCGCAAGTGCGGCGCTGAACTGTAAGGGAGGAGTACACAATGGCACGTTTGAAAGAACAGTATGTCAACGAGATCGCTCCGGCCCTGAACAAGAAGTTCGGCTACAAGAGCGTTATGCAGATCCCCAAGCTGGATAAGGTCATCATCAACGTTGCAGCTGGTGAGGCTAAGGAGAACGCCAAGATCATCGACGCCATCGTTGCAGATCTGGGCCTGATCACCGGCCAGAAGGCTATCGTCTGCAAGGCCCGCAAGAGCGTTGCAAACTTCAAGCTGCGCGAGGGCATGCCCATCGGCGCAAAGGTCACCCTGCGCGGTGAGCGTATGTACGAGTTCGTCGATCGCCTCTTCAATGTGGCGCTGCCCCGTGTCCGCGACTTCCGCGGTATCAACGGCAACTCCTTCGACGGCCGCGGCAACTACGCCTTCGGCCTGAAGGAGCAGATCATCTTCCCCGAGATCGACTTCGACAAGGTCGATGCGATCCGCGGCATGGACATCTGCTTCATCACCACCGCCAAGACCGACGAGGAGGCCAAGGAGCTGCTGAAGGCTCTGGGCGCTCCGTTCGCTAACTAAGGGAGGGAACTCTAATGGCAAAAACTTCTATGAAGCTCAAGCAGCAGCGTCCCGCCAAGTTCTCGACCCGCGCTTACAACCGCTGCAAGATCTGCGGTCGTCCCCACGCTTACCTGCGCAAGTACGGTGTCTGCCGTATCTGCTTCCGTGAGCTGGCTTACAAGGGCGAGATCCCCGGCGTCAAGAAGGCTTCCTGGTAAGCCCTTGATTGCTTCTGTCTGAACGAATAACAACACTCTTAAACACAACCTAAGGAGGTTAGTGGCATGCAAATCACCGATCCTATCGCGGACCTGCTGACCCGCATCCGCAATGCTAGCACTGCCAAACACCCTTCCGTGGATATCCCTGCATCTAACCTGAAGAAGGCTATCTGCCAGATTCTGGTTGATGAGGGCTACATCAAGGGTATGAAAGTGACCGAGGACAACAAGCAGGGGACCATCACCCTGACCCTGAAGTACCAGGAGAACGGTACTCCGGTCATCGCCGGCCTGAAGCGCGTTTCTAAGCCGGGCCTGCGCATTTACACCAACTGCGAGGATATGCCCAAGGTCATGAAGGGCCTGGGCACCGCAATCATCTCCACCTCTAAAGGCGTCATGACCGACAAGGCAGCCCGCGCTGCTCATGTCGGTGGTGAAGTTCTCGCCTTTGTGTGGTAAGAAAGGGGTATAGACAATGTCGAGAATTGGAAGAAAACCCATCGTCATTCCCGCCGGTGTGGAAGTGAAGGTCGATGCGGCCGAGCACACCATCACCGTTAAGGGCCCCAAGGGTACCCTGCATTCCAAATTTCACCCTCTGATGAATGTTGCTGTCGAGGGCAATGAGATTTTGGTTACCCGCCCCAATGACGAGAAGGAGGCACGCAGCCTCCATGGCCTGACCCGCACCCTGATCCACAACATGGTCGTCGGTGTTACCGAGGGCTTCCGCAAGGATCTCGAGATTCAGGGCGTCGGCTATCGTGCCGCCAAGCAGGGCAACAAGCTGACCCTGACTCTGGGCTTCTCTCATCCCGTTGAGTTCGAGGACACCGATACCATCAAGATCGAGCTGAAGGATGCTCTGCATTTCAGCATCATCGGTATCGACAAGCAGGAGGTCGGCCAGTTCGCTGCCGAGGTCCGCGGTGTCCGCCCGCCCGAGCCGTATAAGGGCAAGGGCATCCGCTATGTTGGCGAGTATGTCATCCGCAAGGAAGGCAAAGCCGGCAAGGGTAAATAATAGGAGAGGAGAAACATTATGGTCAACAAGGCTGATAAGAACGTTGCTCGTCTGCGCCGCCACCGTCGTGTGCGCGGCAAGATCAGCGGCACTGCTGCTCGTCCCCGTCTGGATGTTTTCCGCTCTGCCAAGCACATCTACGCTCAGGTCATCGATGATGAGCAGGGCGTGACCCTGGCCAGCGCTTCCAGCATGGACAAAGATTTCAACGCTTACGGCGGCAACATTGATGCTGCCAAGAAGGTTGGCGAGAACATCGCCAAGAAGTGCCTTGAGAAGGGCATTACCGAAGTGGTCTATGACCGCGGCGGTTTCGTTTACCACGGCCGTGTGCAGGCTCTCGCTGAGGGCGCCCGCGAGGCCGGTCTGAAGCTGTAAGGAGGGAGAAGATACAATGGCCATGCAGAGAAGACAAGAAGATGACGGCATGATCACCAAGGTCGTCTCCATCAACCGCGTTTCCAAGACCGTCAAGGGCGGCCGCGTTATGAAGTTCGCTGCCCTGATCGTCGTCGGCGACGGCAAGGGCAACATCGGCTACGGCGTCGGCAAGTCCGGCGAGGTTCCCGAGGCCATCCGCAAGGGTGAGGGCGCTGCCAAGAAGAACATGCGCAAGGTCTGCCTGAAGGGCACCACCATTCCTCACGAGATCGTCGGCGAGTTCGGCGCAGGCCGCGTCCTGATGCGTCCCGCTGCCCCCGGTACCGGCGTTCTGGCCGGCGGTCCTGTCCGTGCCGTGCTCGAGTGCGCCGGCATCAAGGACATCCGCGCCAAGAGCCTGCGTTCCAACAACCCCATCAACGTCACTGCTGCTACCTTCGCAGGCCTGTGCGGCCTGACCGACGCCGAGAGCGTCGCTGCTAAGCGCGGCAAGACTGTTGCCGAGATTCTGGGCTAAGGAGGGTACTACAATGGAGAAAGTTACCATTCGTCTCGCCAAGAGCCTGATCGGCCGCGGCAAAGAGCAGATCGCCGTTGCGCACTCCCTGGGCCTGAACCGCCCCGGTGAGGTCACCGAGCAGCCCGACAACGCGGCTACTCAGGGCAAGATCGCCAAGATCGCCCACCTGGTCGTTGTGACCAAGGCGTAATGCAAGGAGGTGCAAGCATGAAACTTCACGAACTGAAAGCTTCCGCTGGTGCCCGCAAGGCCGTGACCCGCAAGGGCCGCGGTGCTGGTTCCGGCAACGGCAAGACCGCTGGCTTCGGCCATAAGGGCCAGAAGGCCCGCAGCGGCGTCAAGAAGGCCGGCTTCGAAGGCGGCCAGATGCCCCTGCAGCGCCGTCTGCCGAAGCGCGGTTTCAACAACATTTTCGCAACCAAGTATGTTACCATCAAGGTGTCTGACCTCGAGAAGTTTGAGGCCGGTTCCACCGTTGATACCGAGGCTCTGCTGAAGGCCGGCATCATCTCCAAGACGCTGGACGGCGTCAAGGTGCTGGGCAACGGTGAGCTGACCAAGGCAATCAATGTCAAGGTCGCTGCCTACACAGCCTCCGCCAAGGAAAAAATCGAGAAAGCGGGCGGGAAGGCTGAGGTGATGTAAGGTGTTTGAAACCTTCCGTAAAGCATGGAAGATTGAAGACCTGCGCAAGCGTCTTCTGTTCACCCTTCTGATCCTCGTTCTGTTCCGTCTCGGTTGTGCGATCCCTGTGCCGTATATCAGCGCAGGCGCACTGACCACCATGTTTGCCGGCGGCACCGGCGATATGCTGGAGTACCTGAACATGATGAGCGGCGGTGCACTGAGCGAATGTACTCTGTTCGCACTGGGTGTGCAGCCCGCCATCAACGCCTCCATCATTATGCAGCTGCTGGCAGTAGCCATTCCGTATCTGGAAAACCTCACCAAAGAGGGTGAGGAGGGGCAGCGCAAGATGCGCCGCATCACCAACTATGTTGGCGCGGGCATTGGTCTGATGCTGTCCATCGGCTACTACTTCATCATCCGCAATATGGGCGCTTTGTCCTACACAGAGGGCTTCGCGGGCATCTTCAGCGCGGTCGTCATCGTGTTGGCCTTCACGGCAGGCTCTCAGCTCTGCGCCTGGATGGGCAACCAGATTGACTCCAAGGGTATCGGCAACGGTATCTCGCTGATGATTTTCGCAGGCATCGTGGCCCGCTGGTCCAGCATCTACACTGCTACGACCAACATTCTGGCCCGCGCCCAGAACGGTGAACCGTTCTTCTACATCATGCTGCCCCTGCTGCTCGTTCTGGCACTGGTCGCGGTCGTCTTCGTCGTCATCCTGACGAACGCCGAGCGCCGCATCCCGGTCCAGTACGCCAAGCGCGTCATGGGCCGCAAGATGTACGGCGGTCAGGCAAGCTACATCCCCATCAAAGTGAACATGACCGGCGTTATGCCCATCATCTTTGCTTCGACGCTGTGCAGCCTGCCCGGTCTGATCTTCCGGTTCATCAATCTGGATGCTGCTTCGCATCCGGCGCTGTACGCTTTCTTCAGCGTGTTTAACTACAACAGCGTTCTTTACCTCATCGTTTACGTGCTGCTGATCGTCGCGTTCAACTACTTCTACGTTGCGATCCAGTACAACCCCGTGGACATTGCCAACCAGCTTCGCAAAAATAACGGTACCATTCCCGGCATCCGTCCGGGCAAGCCCACCAGCGATTTCATCACGAAGACCCTGTCCAAGATCACTCTGATCGGCGCGATCTTCCTGGCTATCGTGGCTGGCTTCCCCATCATCCTCGGCAACATCACCGGCACTTCCATCCAGCTGGGTGGTACTACGCTGCTGATCGTCGTGGGTGTGGCGCTTGAGACCGGCCGTTCTCTGGAAGGCTATATGACCGCCCGTTACCACAAAGGGTTCTTGGAATAAGAGAAAGGGAATGTGCGATGAAACTGATCCTTTTGGGCGCCCCCGGCGCCGGCAAGGGAACTCAGGCAGAGATCCTCTGCGATAAGCTGGGCATCCCGACCATTTCCACCGGCAACATTCTGCGTGCAGCCGTTAAGGAAGGCACGCCGATGGGCAAAAAGGCAAAAAGTTTTATGGACGCCGGTGCTCTGGTGCCCGATGATGTCATCGTCGGCATTGTGAAGGAGCGCCTGGCTGAGCCTGACTGCGCAAAGGGCTTTATCCTTGACGGTATGCCCCGCACGATCGCTCAGGGCGAAGCTCTGGAGCAGATGGGCGTGGAGATCGACAAGGTCGTGAACCTCATCGTTGAGGATGAGGCGATCACCCGCCGCATGTCCGGCCGCCGCGTTTGCGCAAAATGCGGTGCCAGCTATCACATCGTAAACAAACCCAGTGCCAAAGAGGGCGTTTGTGACCGCTGCGGCGGTGAGTTGGCCATCCGCAAGGATGACGAGCCCGCCACTGTACTGGACCGCTTAAAGGCTTACCATGAGCAGACCGAGCCGCTGGTAGCATTCTACCGTGAGCGCGGTAAGCTGGTGGAGGTGCCCGATCAGGGTTCCATCGAGGCCACCACGGCGTTCCTTCTCAAGCTTTTGGAGGCTTAATCATCCATGATCCAAATCAAAAATGCTGCCGAGCTGCAGAAGATGCGCAAGGCCTGCGCAATCAGCGCAGCAGCCCTGAAGGCCGGCGGCGAAGCGATCGAACCCGGTATCACTACCGCTGAGATCGACAAAATCATCTATGACTTTATCGTGCGCCACGGTGCCAGGCCCAACTTCCTGCACCTGTACGGCTTTCCGGCCACGGCGTGCATCAGCGTGAATGACACGGTCATTCATGGTATCCCCACCAGACAGCAGCAGATCCGCCCCGGCGACATCGTTTCGATCGACACCGGCTGCAAGATCGATGGCTTCAACGGCGACAATGCCTGCACCTACGGGTGCGGCAAGCTCGACTTAGAGGCCCAGCGGCTGCTGGATGTTACGAAGGAGAGCCTGCATCGCGGCATCGAGATGGCGCGCGGCGGCAACCGGGTAGGGGATATCGGCCACGCAGTACAGTCCTATGTCGAGGAGAACGGCTTCTCGGTCGTCCGCAGCTTTGTCGGCCACGGTGTCGGCAAGGAGCTGCATGAGGACCCCGAAGTCCCGAACTTCGGCAACGCCGGGCGCGGTCCGCGTCTGGTGCCGGGCATGTGCATCGCAGTCGAGCCGATGGTGTGCCAGTACAAGTACGCGGTAAAGACACTGAAGGACGGCTGGACGGTCAAAACGTGTGACGGCGGCCTGGCATCTCACTTTGAGCATACCATGGCGATCACTACGGCCGGTGCCGAGGTCCTGACCCACGGCTGGGAGGAACCCGGATGGACTTTGTAAGAGGCCAGCTGGTCCGCTCCAAGGCCGGTCGGGATAAGACCCGCACACTGGCTGTTCTGGCTGTGGATGGACCGATGCTTCTGGTTGCTGACGGGGACCTGCGCAAGCTGGACAACCCCAAACGCAAAAAGATGCAGCATGTTGCACCTACGACCACCGTTCTTGAGAACGAGCTTCTGAAAAGCGATCAACAACTCAGGGATGCGATCCGCGCGTATGACGCGGCGCGGAACTGACGGAACCCTTCAAGGAGGCAATCAGCTTGTCTAAAGAAGATGTCATCGAAGTAGAAGGTATCGTTCGGGAGGCCATGCCCAACACTGTGTTCAAGGTTGAACTCCTCAACAAAGAGGGTAAGCCCAATGGCCATGTGGTTATGGCTCACATTTCCGGCAAGCTGCGGACCAACTTCATCCGCATCCTGCCCGGCGACAAGGTCACGATGGAAATGTCCCCCTACGACCTGACCAAAGCCCGGATCACCTGGCGTTCCAAATAAGAAGCGCCTTGTGTTATAAAGGAGGTTAACATCATGAAGGTAAAACCTTCCGTGAAACCCATTTGCGAGAAGTGCAAGGTCATTAAGCGCAAAGGCCGCGTAATGATCATCTGCGCCAATCCGAAGCATAAGCAGCGTCAGGGCTAAAGGTCCGCGGAGCATTCCGCGGAAACCGTACCCAAAACGCTTGGGGGCCAAGTGCGTAGATTCCCGGCGCAGGCCCCGACCAGGACATGGGATGTTACTAATGGAGGTGCTTTATGGCACGTATTGCTGGTGTTGATCTGCCTCGCGAGAAGCGGATCGAGGTTGGTCTGACTTATGTTTACGGCATCGGCCAGTCCACTGCCGACGAGATTCTCGCCGGTACCGGAATTAACCCTGATACCCGCGTCAAGGATCTGACCGCTGATGAAGAGGCCAAGATCCGCGACTATATCGACAAAAACAACATCATGGTAGAGGGCGACCTGCGCCGTAATGTCGCGCTTGACATCAAGCGTCTGACCGAGATCCAGTGCTACCGTGGTGTGCGCCATCGCAAGGGTCTTCCCTGCCGCGGCCAGCGCACTAAGACCAATGCGCGTACCTGCAAAGGTCCCAAGCGCACTGTCGCTAACAAAAAGAAGTAAGGAGGAACTGAGACATGGCTGCTAACAAAGCATCTGCGGCAAAAACCCGCACTAAGAAAAAGGAGCGCAAGAATATCAGCGCCGGTGCTGCTCACATCCAGAGCACCTTTAACAACACCATCGTGACCATCACCGATACCCAGGGCAACACCGTTTCCTGGTGCAGCACTGGTGCGCTGAACTTCCGTGGCTCCCGCAAGAGCACTCCTTACGCTGCGCAGAGCGCTGCTGAGGTCGCTGCCAAGGCCGCCATCGAGCATGGCATGAAGACCGTTGAGGTCTACGTTAAGGGCCCCGGTTCCGGCCGTGAGAGCGCTATCCGCGCCCTGCAGGCAACCGGCCTGGAGGTCACCATGATCCGTGATGTGACCCCCATCCCGCACAATGGCTGCCGCCCGCCCAAACGCCGCCGCGTTTGATTGAAAGGAGAACATGAGATATGGCTAAGAATACCCAACCTATCGCTAAGCGCTGCCGTGCTCTCGGCATTTCTCCTGCTGTTATGGGTTATGGCAAGAAGACCACCAATCGTAACCCCGGCGGCCAGATGAGAAAGAAGAAGAGCGAGTACGCCACCCAGCTCAACGAGAAGCAGAAGGTCAAGTTCGTCTACGGTATCCTGGAGAACCAGTTCCATACCTACTACGAGAAGGCCACCCGTATGCCGGGTCAGACCGGCGTGAACCTGCTGGTTCTGGTCGAGCGCCGTCTCGACAACGTCGTCTACCGTCTGGGCTTTGCCAAGACCCGCCGCGACGCCCGCCAGCTGGTTTCCCACAATCACTTCACTGTCAATGGCAAGCGTGTCAACATCCCCTCTTATCAGGTTAAGCCGGGCGATGTGATCGAAGTCATCGAGTCCAGCCGTTCTTCCGTCAAGTTCAGCAAGCTGCTGGGCGAGGAAGCTCCTGTCGTTCTGCTGCCTTCCTGGCTGGAGCGCGACAAGAACGCCCTGAAGGGCACCGTCACCAAGCTGCCCGTTCGTGAGGACATTGATGTGCCCATCGCTGAGCACCTCATCGTCGAGTTGTACTCCAAGTAATCCTCTTAACTGTTTTCTACGATTTTTCCAACCGAACCAGCGCTCTCGGGCGCTGGCTTAACAAGGAGGGTTTTTATGATGGAGATCGAACGCCCCAAGATCGAAACGGCTGCCCTTTCCCCGGATGGCCGTTACGGTAAGTTCGTTGTCGAGCCCCTTGAGCGCGGCTTCGGCACGACTTTGGGCAACAGCTTGCGTCGTGTGCTTCTGTCCTCTCTGCCCGGTGTGGCTGTCACCAGCGTCAAGATTGACGGCGTGGTGCACGAGTTCACTACCATCGAGGGCGTGCGTGAGGATGTCACCGAGATCGTCCTGAACCTCAAGGGTGTCGCTGCCAAGATCTACGGCGAAGCCCCCAAGACCGTCCGCGTCGAGGCCGTTGGCCCCTGCGAGGTCACTGCCGGCACCATCAAGGGCGGCGATGATCTGGAGATCCTGAACCCCGAGTGGCACATTGCCACCTTGGGCGAGGGTGCCAAGCTGGTCATGGAGCTGACCTTTGACAAGGGCCGCGGCTATGTTCCCGCTGAGCGCAACAAGCAGGCCCTGATCGAGAAGAGCGACATCAGCACCCTGCCCGTGGACAGCATCTATACCCCCGTCCTCAAGGTCAACTACACGGTCGATCGTACCCGTGTAGGCCAGATCACCGACTTCGATAAGCTGATTATGGAAGTCTGGACTGACGGCACCTGCAATGCGCAGGAGGCCCTGAGCCTGGCAGCCCGCGTACTGACGGAGCACCTGAACCTGTTCGTGAACCTCTGCGATGAGACCGGCGAGACCGAGATCATGGTGGATAACGAAGATCAGGGCCGTGAGAAGGCACTCGAGATGACGATTGAAGAGCTGGACCTGAGCGTCCGCTCCTTCAACTGCCTCAAGCGTGCCGGCATCAACACGGTTGGTGACCTCATCGGTAAGAGCGAGGATGAGATGATGAAGGTCCGCAATCTGGGCCGCAAGTCTCTGGAAGAGGTCATGGCAAAGCTGGACAGCCTTGGTTTCTCTCTGACCAAGGAAGACGAAAACTAACCCCCCGCGACACGCGGATTCTATTGATAAGGAGTGAATCGAAATGCCCGGTACCCGTAAACTCGGTCGTGCCACCGACAGCCGCAACGCTATGCTGCGCGCTATGGTGACCTACCTGTTTGAGAACGGCAAAATCGAGACCACCGTTACCCGCGCCAAGGAAGTTCGTTCCATGGCTGAGAAGATGGTCACCCTCGGTAAGCAGGACGATCTGCACGCAAAGCGTCAGGTCTTCTCCTACATCACCAAGGAAGATATTGCCAAGAAGGTCATCGATGAGATCGGCCCCAAGTACGCTGACCGCAACGGCGGCTACACCCGCATCTACAAGATCGGACCCCGTCGCGGCGATGCTGCCGAGATGGCTATCATCGAGCTGGTCTGATTAGTCAGATAACTTGATACAAAGACACCGCTTGCCCCGATGGGGTAGGCGGTGTTTTTGTCTTGATGAACTGCAGTGCTATGTAGGGGCGAGCATTGCTCGCCCGTGGAACCTCATTGTTATTGCCTTTTCGCCCTATGCCCTCCGTAGGGGCGGATTCCATATCCGCCCGCCCCGGCAGCAACTCGACACCGGACCATCGCCCGTAGGGGCCGGGCATGCCCGGCCCGCAGCTTACCCGTAAGCGAGCGTGCTGCGGGAAACGTGCAAAGCCCCACCGGCCATCGCTGGCACTCGGCCACCTCCCCACCGTGTGGGGAGGCTCTTTGCGCCCTGCGGGCGAAGCAACAACGAACAAACGGGTGCTCCTATACGGTACTTTTGTTCCTTCTTTGCAAAGAAGGAACCGAAGAAATTCCAAAATTAGATAAAAACACAGTTTTACACAAATTTGACAGCATACCATTTGCGCCGCGCGCATATTTATGCTATAATATCTAAAATGTGCTATTGCACATAAATTTAATAAAGAAAGAGTTGATAGTTCCCCAATGGACGATGGCAGTATATTTATGATCGTCGCACTGATAATCCTGATCGGTTTGTCTGCGTTTTTCTCGGCGGCAGAGACAGCGTACAATTCGCTGAATGAGATCCGCCTGCGGAGCAAGGCGGAGGACGGTGACGCCAAAGCGGCGCATACGCTCGCACTGGTCGAGCGCTACGACAGCCTGCTCAGCACCATTCTGATCGGCAACAACATTGTAAATATCGGTGCGTCCTCTCTTGCCACCGTGCTGTTTACCCGCCTTGTCGGCGGTGTTTACGGCCCTACCGTCTCGACGATCGTCATGACCCTGCTGGTCCTGACCTTTGGCGAGATCACCCCCAAGAGCATGGCCAAGGAAATGCCCGAAACGCTGGCCATGAGCTTTGCCCCCGTGCTCAGTGCGCTGGTCACGATTTTTACACCGCTGAACGCTCTGTTCGGTGCGTGGAAAAAGTTCCTTGCCAAGCGGTTTGACACCGGAGAGAAGGACACCATCACAGAAGGTGAGCTGGTGACCATGGTCAGCGAAGCCGAGAAGGACGGCGAGCTGACGAACCGTGAAAGTGAGCTGATCCGCAGCGCCATCGAGTTTGACGATGTGGAGGCGCAGGATGTGCTTACCCCCCGCGTGGATGTAGTAGCTGTCGAGGATGATACCCCGATGGACGAGGTCATTGAGCGCTTCGCCGAGAGCGGCTACTCCCGCCTGCCGGTCTACCATGACACCATCGACAATATCATTGGCGTGGTACATGAAAAGGACTGCTTTGCGGCCCTGCAGAAGCACGACAAAAATGTCAAGCTGGAGGACCTTGTCGGCCCGACGCTGTACACGACCAGCGTGACCCAGATTTCCGCGCTGCTGCGTACCCTGCGTGAGAGCAAGCATCATATGGCCGTTGTGGTCGATGAATACGGCGGCACGGCCGGCATCATCACGCTGGAGGATATTCTGGAGGAACTGGTCGGCGAGATCTGGGATGAGCATGACGATGTGGTCGAGGATGTGCGCCAGCAGTCCGATGGCAGCTGGCTGATCTCCGGCAGCGCCAGCGTGGACGACACGGCCGAGGAGCTGGGCATCAAGGAGGATGACGACATTGATGCCGTGGCCATCGGCGGTCTGGTGCAGGAAAAGCTCAGCCGTCTGCCCAAGGTAGGGGATAAGTTCATCTGGGGTGACTTTGACGGTACTGTCACCCGCGCGACCAACCGCCGCGTGCAGGAGGTCCGCCTGATCCCTCGCAAGGTCCAGGACGAGAACGAAAAGTAAATACCGATAGATAATCAGCGCCCGCCGAGGGATAAAACCTCGGCGGGCACTGTTTTTTATTGTATAGGCAGAAACCCTGTAGGGGCCGATGCTCGACATCGGCCCGCGGGAACGGTATATCAGCCGCAAGGCTCCGCGTACAAATCATGTTTGCCCCTACAGGCATTGCCCCATAGTTTTCCCCCTAAAGAAAAACTTCAAATTTCCATTTGCAAACTTTTTGTAAAATCCGCCAGAATTTTTTGCAAGTAACACCGCGAAGCATGTCTAAACCGCGGAAAATGTCGAAAATGTTGAAATTCTTGCCTTGCAGGGCTGATTTTATCCGTCTGCTGTGCTACAATATGAACAAATGGGTTCTTGTGGTCTGCCACACTGCCCTGATGAAAAAAGTAATACCAGATGGAAGTAAGGAGTACCTGTAATGGCTGAACAGAATCTTGGCCCGCGTGATTTCTTTGCCAAGGAGGATGCGATCGCCGATCTCGGTCTGATTGCCTGCCCCGGTGCAGAGGAGCTTTGCAAACTCGTAGACAGTCACCTTGTGCGCTGGGCGCGTGAGGTCGGCAATGATGAGGTCGATACCTTCATCATTCCCTGCGACTGCCCGCGTTTCCAGTCCGGCGATGCGAAAGGTCTTGTCAAGGCGTCCACCCGCGGTGACGACCTGTACATCTTCGTCGATCCGGGCAACTACAGCGTCACCTACAAGCTCTTCGGGTATGAGAACCACCTCTCCCCGGATGACCACTTCCAGAACCTGATGCGCATCATTCAGGCTGTCTCCGGCCGTGCCCACCGCATCAGCGTGATCATGCCCAGCCTGTACGGCGGCCGCCAGCATCGCCGCGTCAGCCGCGAGAGTCTGGACTGCGCCTTCTCCCTGCAGCAGCTGCGCGCGGTCGGCGTCAAGAACATCATCACCTTTGACGCCCATGACCCCCGCGTCATGAACGCCGTGCCCACCATGAGCTTCGACAATGTCATGCCCACCTATCAGGTGCTCAAGTGCCTGCTGCATCATGTGCCGGATGTCTCCTTCCACAAGGATAACTTCATGATCGTCTCTCCCGATGAGGGCGCCATGAACCGCAACATGTACTACTCCAGCGTGCTGGGCTGCAACCTCGGCATGTTCTACAAGCGCCGCGACTACAGCCGTGTGGTCAACGGCCGCAACCCCATCGTGGCGCATGAGTATCTGGGCGAGAGCGTTGAGGGCAAGGATGTCTTTATCGCTGACGACATCATTGCCTCCGGCGAGTCGATGCTCGACATCGGCTATGAGCTGAAGATGCGCGGTGCCCGCAACATCTTTACCTGCTGCACCTTCCCGCTCTTCACTGCTGGCCTTGACAAGTTCGACAAGGCCTACAATGACGGCATCATCAAGGCTGTGCTGGGCACGAACCTGACCTACCGCAAGCCGGAGCTGCTGGAGCGCGAGTGGTACTATGATGTCGATGTTTCCAAGTACACCGCCTACTTCATCGCCGCCATCAACCATGACAAGAGCGTTTCCTCCATCATCGACCCGATGACCAAGATCCGCACGCTGCTTGACAAGCATGGTATCCCCATGGGCGGCCAGCAGTAAGCGCAAAATAAATTCCGATTCGGTCCGCCTTGGCGGGCCGAATTTTGTTGCAGAACTACGGCGTTTTGTATATAATAACATAGAGCATTACCATGCAAGCCCCGCCCGGCGGGCGGAGCGCCGCAGTATTGCTGCAGAATATAATGCAGGGGAGAGATATTTATGCTGCCGATCGAACAGCTGCAGAATCTTATCAAGGGCAAAAAGGTTGCCTTTATCGGTGCGGGTGTCAGCCACAAGCGCTGCATTGAACAGTTTGTGGAGCTGGGCGCGCAGGTCACGCTCTGCGATCAGAAAAAGTCCCTTGAGGATTTCGGCGCGTATGCACACACGCTGCGCCGCCTGCATGTCCGCCTGAGTCTGGGCGAGCATTATACTGACGGCTTTGCCGGGCAGGATATCATCATGCGCACACCGGGCTACGAATATTACAAGCCCGAGCTGCAGGCTGCCCTGCAGGCCGGCACAAAGGTCACCAGCGAGGTCGAGCTTTTCTTTGAGCTTTGCCCCTGCGAGATCGTGGCCGTGACCGGCTCTGACGGCAAGACCACGACCACAACGCTGATCTCCAAGATGTTTGAGGCTGCCGGCCGCAAGGTGTTTCTCGGCGGCAACATCGGCGCTGCGCTGCTGCCCCAGCTGGCGGATGTGACCCCCGAGGCGGTCGCCGTTGTCGAGCTGTCGAGCTTCCAGCTGATCAGCATGCGTGTCAGCCCCAAGGTGGCAGTCGTCACCAATGTGACTCCCAACCATCTGGACCACCATAAGGATATGCAGGAGTACATTGACGCCAAGCGGAACATTCTGCTGTGGCAGGTGCCGCCCTGCCGCGCCGTGCTGGGCTTTGAAAACGAAATCTCGCGCGGTATGCAGAAGGACTGCAAGGGCGAGCAGGTCTGGTTTACCCGCCTGCATGAGACAGACAAGGGCGCCTTCCTGCGGGAGAGCGATGACACCCTTTGCTATGCGGAGAACGGTGTCGTGACGCCGATCCTGCCCCGGGCCGAGGTCAAGCTGCGCGGCCTGCACAATGTCGAGAACCTGCTGGCCGCCATCGCCGCCGTTTGGGGCCGTGTGCCGGTCGAGGCCATGCGTCAGGTCGGCTCCACCTTCACCGGCGTGGAGCATCGCATTGAGCCGGTCCGCACGCTGGACGGCGTGACCTACTACAATGATTCCATCGCGTCCAGCCCGACGCGCACAATTGCCGGTCTGCGCAGCTTCAACCAGAAAATCATTCTGATTGCAGGCGGCTATGACAAGAAGATCCCCTATGAGCCGCTCGCGCCCGAGATTCTGGCCCATGTCAAGACGCTGGTGCTGATGGGTGCCACCGGCCCCCGCATCGAGGCGGCTGTCCGCGGATGTGCGGGCTTTGACGAGAGCGCGCTGACCATCCTGCACGCGGACAGCATGCAGCACGCGGTCGAGCTGGCGCGCGGTGCCGCCCGGCCCGGGGATGTGGTCAGCCTTTCGCCCGCATCCGCATCCTTTGATTTGTACCCGAATTTTGAGGTCAGAGGACGGGATTATAAGAATATCGTCAACAACCTGAAATGATGACGACAACCTGACTTGGCCCCCTCGCAGAGGGAGATGAGAGGTCCCCCCCATGATTCAATCCGTCTCCACTGCGGAATATAAAACCGAATACCTGCGCCGCCTGTCCGGCAAGCCTTACTTTGAGGCTGTCCTCGGCACGCATCTGCGGCTGTTCGGGCAGCACCCGGCCAGCGGGTGGGCTTTCTATTTGCTGCCCGGCACGGCGGTGCTCGAGCTGCGCGGCGGCAGCGCCGTGGTCTGCGGCACGCTGCCCGGCGGCAGTGCAGGGGAGGACGCCCGCGAGGAGCTGGCCGGCTTTCTGCGGTTTCTCTGCGCCGACCGGTTGCGCACCGAGCAGCCCCTTGCGTTGGCAGGCTGGCAGCCCGCCGCACCGCTGACCCTGTGGGAGTTGCCGCAGGGCTGCGCATTGCCGCTGCCGCCTGCGTACCCGGCGGAGCTGGTGCGGGACACAGCGCCCTCGATGCTGCCGGTCAGCCGCTTGGTTTTTGCCGAGAACGACGCCGAGGCGGACGAATTCTACTCCACGGCCTGCACGGCGCTGGCCCACGGCGTGGGGGTGTGCCATGCCCTGCTGCAGGACGGCCGCCCCGTCTGTACAGTCGGCTGCTATGAGCAGAGCGACACCGAAAGCTATATGGCGGCGGGCGTGACCGACCCGGCTTGGCGGGGCAGGGGACTGGCCCGGCGGCTGATTGTTGAGATGGCGAATGCGCTGGCCGCCGACCGCACGGTGCGCTTTGCCTGTGAGCAGACGCTGTGCGGCTTTTATGAGCGGCTTGGATTTGTACAAAACGGCGAAATAAACTATTATACTACAGATTGGAATACATAATGATCGAACAATTTTACGACCTGCGCCCCGAGGTGCTGGCGCTTGACCGCAAGGCTCTTTCCCTCTGCCGTGAGCAGTTTGCCCATGTGGAGGAGATCCGCGACTACAACCAGCTCAAGATGCTGCGCGCCTTTACCGACAGCGGCGTTGAGGCACGGCACTTCTGGGGGTCGAGCGGCTACGGCGTCTGGGACGACAGCCGCAATAAGCTGGAGGAGGTCTTTGCCCGCTGCATGGGGGCGGAGGCAGCGCTGGTGCGCCCGCAGTTCATGAGCGGCACCCACACCCTGACGGTTGCGCTTTTCGGCCTGCTGCGCACGGGGGACACCCTGCTGGCTGCGACCGGCCGCCCCTACGACACGCTGGAGGGCGTGATCGGCATCGGCGAGGCGGGCAAGGGCTGCGGCACCCTGCGGGAGTACGGCGTCAGGTATGACGAGTGCCCGCTGCTGCCGGACTTTACCCCCGACTATGATCTGATCGCCGAGAAGGCCAAGACCGCCACGGTGGTGCATATCCAGCGCAGCCGCGGCTACACCCAGCGCAACGCCTTTGACTTGGCGACGATTCAAAAGGTGGCCGACATCGCCCGCAAGGCCAACCCCAAAGCAGTCATCTTTGTGGACAACTGCTATGGTGAGTTCACCCAGACTGCGGAGCCGGTCGCCTTCGGCGCAGACATTATGGCGGGCAGCTTCATCAAAAATCCGGGCGGCGGCATTACCCCGACCGGCGGCTACATTGCAGGCCGCCGCGATTTGGTGGAAAAGTGCAGCCACCGCTTCACCGCGCCCGGCATCGGCGGCGATCTGGGCTGCACGCAGGACAGCCTGCGGGATACCTTCCTCGGCTTCTACTACGCCCCGGGCGTTGTCTGCGAGGCGCTGAAAACGGCAATCTACGCCCAGTGTCTGCTGGAGCTGGCGGGCGTCAACCCCGTGCCGCGCTACACGGCCGACCACAATGACATTGTCACCTGCTTTGACTCGGGCAGTGCCGCCGCGCTGACCGGCTTCTGCGCGGGCATCCAGCACAACAGCCCGGTGGACAGCTTTGCCAGCCCCGAGCCTGCCGATGAGCCGGGCTACACCGACAAGGTCGTCATGGCCAGCGGCAGCTTTACCGAGGGCAGCACGATCGAGATCTCCTGCGATGGTCCGCTGCGCGCGCCCTACACCTGCTATCTGCAGGGCGGCGTCAACTTTACCGCCGGCCGCGCTGCCGTCCTCAACGCCGTGCAGAATGCGTTTTTTGCGGAGTAAAAAGGCTTCCCCCAAGGGGGAAGCTGTCAGCGGCCCCGCCCGCTGACTGATGAGGGGCAGGTTTGCCATTATAACCCATAAACGGGAAACCACGGCAAACTCGCCCCTCATCCGGCCCTGCGGGGCCACCTTCCCCCTCTGGGGGAAGGCTTTGGAGTAAAAAAGGCTCCCGCGTATCCAACGATACGCGGGAGCTTTTTTGAAATCCTGATTTTTAGTGCTTCACAAAATCACGCACAAGCGCCTGCAGCAGGTCATCACGGTCGATGCGGCGGATGATGGCGCGGGCGTTCTTGTAGGTCGTGATGTAGGTCGGGTCCTCCGACAGAATGTAGCCGACAAGCTGATTGATGGGGTTGTAGCCCTTCTCCTCCAGCGCACGGTACACCTGCAGCACCGCCTGCTTGATCTCCATATCACGGTCATCACGGATGGAAAATACAGCGGTAGGCTCAGAGATCGGCATGTCAAAACTCCCCCTTGTTAAGATATTACTAGCCCTATTATACTCAATATGCGTCAAATTTGCAATACGGAAACCGAGAAATTTTATATAGAAATCCAAGAAATGTGGGCTGTCTGCGCGGACAGACTTTTGCATTTTGCAGCAGAGTGTGCTATAATACTCACAAAATGTCCGTAAAGGAGATACAGCCATGAAGTTTTCCGAGATGCCCTATCAGCGCCCCGATCTGGACGCGGTAAAGCAGCAGTTTGCTGACCTCTGCGCGCGGCTCAAGGCCGCCGAAAGCTACGCCGAGGCGCGCGCGGTATTCCTCGAGGAGGAGAAGCTCAACAAGCATGTGGACACGCAGGCCCAGCTTGCGAGTGTACGCAACACGATTGACACCCGCGACACCTTCTACGATGAGGAAATGAATTTCTGGAACGAGGCAACGCCTCAGCTGCAGGAGTGCCAGAACGCATGGAGCCGCGCCATGCTCGATTCGCCGTTCCGCGCGGATTTTGCCGCTGAGTACGGTGACCTGATGTTTGTCAACGCCGAGATCGCTGACAAGGCCTTTTCGCCCGCGATCCTTGACGAGATGGCGCAGGAGAACAAGCTCTGCACCGACTACGGCAAGCTGATCGCCAGCGCCCAGATCCCCTTTGAGGGCGGCGTCTACACGCTGAGCCAGCTTTCCCCGTTCAAGAACGACCCCGATGATGCCCGCCGTCTGGCTGCATGGAAGGCAGAGGGCGCATGGTATAAGGAGCATCAGGCCGAGTTTGACGGTATTTATGACAAGCTCGTCCACCTGCGCGATACGATGGGCAAAAAGCTTGGGTACGAGGGCTACACCACGCTGGGCTACTACCGCATGGGCCGCAACTGCTATACCAAGGCAGACATTGAAAAGTTCCGTGCAGCCGTTGTCAAGTATCTGGTGCCGCTGGCGGACAGCATCTACCGGGAGCAGGCCCGCCGCCTTGGCAAGCAGTACCCGATGAACATGGCGGACAACGCCCTGATGTTCCGCAGCGGCAACCCCAAGCCGGCGGGCGATGCCGATGCGATCCTGCGGCAGGGCAAAAAGTTCTATGAGGAGCTTTCCCCCGAGACCGGCGAGTTCTTCAACAAAATGCTGGACAATGAGCTGATGGATGTGCTGTCCACCCCCGGCAAGGCGGGCGGCGGCTACTGCACCGGTCTGGGCGATTATGAGATGCCCTTCATCTTTGCCAACTTCAACGGCACCCAGCACGATGTGGAGGTCGTGACCCATGAGGCCGGCCATGCCTTTGCCGCCTATATGAACCGCGACCGCATCCCGTACTCCTATGTATGGCCCAGCATGGAGGCCTGCGAGGTCCACTCGATGTCGATGGAGTTCTTCGCTTGGCCGTGGGCGGACGGCTTCTTCGGCCAGGATGCCCGCAAGTTCCGCTACAGCCATCTGGCCGGGGCGCTGACCTTCATCCCCTACGGCACGATGGTTGACCACTTCCAGCACATTGTCTATGAGAAGCCCGACATGACCCCGGAGGAGCGCCATGCCGAGTGGAAACGGCTGGCTGCCATCTACCAGCCGTGGATGCGTCTGGACGGCGAGATCCCGTTCTACGGTGCGGGTGAGTACTGGCAGCGCCAGATGCATATCTACCAGAGCCCCTTCTACTATATCGACTACTGTCTGGCGCAGACCGTCAGCCTGCAATTCTGGGCAATGCTGCAGAAGGACTGCGCCGATGCGTGGGCGCACTATATGGCCTACACAAAGCAGGGCGGCAGCCGTACCTTTACCGAGCTGCTGAACCATGCCGGGCTGACCACCCCCTTTGAGGAGAGCTGCCTGCGCGGCGTCTGCGAGGCCGCCAAGCAGTGGCTGGACGGCTATGACCTTACGGGGCTTGTCTGATGGCGGGGCGCAAAAATAAGCACGCCTACCTTGATGATTTTGAAAAGGATCTGAACGGCAACTACCAGTACCGTGGCGCACTTTACCGCTATGCGGGGACACCCTCCCGCGGCAGGGCGCTGGCCGTGCTGTGGCTGTGCTGCGGCGGCGGTGCGGCGCTTGCGGTGGGCGCGGGCGTGCTGCCCGGCGCTACGGCCCATGCCCCGGTCTGGCTGCTGCTTCCCTATATGGCGGCGCTTATAACGGCGCTGTATGCAGTGGTCGTGCTGGCGCGCCTGACGCGCGGCGGCGACCCGATGCGGGCCTATATCCATGAGCAGACAGCACAAAAATTGCCCACTCTCACGCGGGTGTGCGCGCTGTTCGCCGTGCTGGCAGCGGCAGGGCAGGGGAGTGTTGTGTTTGCAAACAGCGCACAAATGCTTTTTGGAGTGCATGGCATTTTTATACTGCTTGAATTTTTTTCGGCTGCCGCTTTTGCCGCCGCTGCTGCGTTTTCCCGGCGGATGCGTTGGGAAAAAGAGTAATATTTATACAACTGTATATGCACGATTTGAAATGCGCCCCACTTGGCGGTGGGACGCATTTTTTCTTGCCGTCACCTGCAGCGGCGGGCAAATACGCTGTTTGGGCAGAGCAAAAAAAGCTCCTTTTGCGGCAGGGGGCGTGCCCACGGCGGGAGAGTGCCTAAAATTTATTTCTGAATTTCGTCAAAAGGTACAAAAGTGTAATTTACTGTTGACTTTTTGTCAATTTTGGGGTATTCTAAAGACTAAGTCACTGTCGACAAGTGTGCGCTGTAAAGGAACAGACAGCACAGAAGGGCTTTCGCCTTTCTCGCCTTACGCTCTTGGGGAGCAGAGGGACGATTTGTGGATGAGGGCAAAATATAGGAGGTTTTACACATGAAAAACACCAAGCAAGTCATTGCACTGGCATCTGCTGCCGCACTCAGCGTCAGCGTGCTGGCTGGCTGCGGCGGTGCTGCGTCCGACGCGACCAGCGAGAGCACCAGTACTGCTACTGCCGAAGCATCCAACACGGCCGCTTCTGATGGCACCCTCGTTCTGGCAGAGACCGGCTTTGAGGGCAAGTTCAGCCCCTTCTTTGCTTCCTCTGCTTCCGACCAGGATGTCATTGACCTGACCCAGCTGGGCCTGCTGGGCGCCGACCGTAAGGGCGAGATGATCCTGAACGGCATCGAGGGCGAGACCCGCGAGTACAACGGCACCGACTACACCTACTACGGCACCTCTGACTGCGTTGTCACCGAGAATGACGACGGCACCGTCACCTATGACATCAAGCTGCGCGACGACCTGAAGTTCTCTGACGGCGAGCCTGTCACCATCGACGACGTCATCTTCTCGATGTATGTTTTCCTCGATCCTACGTATGACGGCTCTGTAACCATGTACTCCACCCCCATCGTTGGTCTGGAGGAGTACCGCAATTCTATGTCCACCCTGTCCAAGCTGATCGCTGAGGCCGGCGAGGATAACACCGACTACACCAACTTCACCGAAGAGCAGCAGAAGGCTTTCTGGGATGCTGTCAATGACGGCGGCGTGAAGTTTGCCCAGGAGATCGTTGACTATATGATGGCCAACGGTGCTACCGATGTTGCCTCCGCTGCTGCCGGCTGGGGCTTCGATGGTCTGGCTGCCGATGCCACCGCCAAGGATTTCTTCCTGGCTATCGGCGAGCAGTACGACTGGAGCTTCTCCGCTATGGAGGCCGAGTCCGCCGGTTCTGCCCTGTCTGAGCTGATCCCCGAGGATGTCTACGCATACTCCACCACCGGTGTCAATGTCGGCAATGCAGTTGCCAACGTTGCCGGTATCGTCAAGACCGGTGATTACAGCATGACGCTGACCACCAGCGAGCTGTCCACCACCATGATCTACCAGCTGCAGATGCCCATTGCCCCCCTGCACTACTACGGCGATGAGAGCCTGTACGACTACGACAACAACTCCTTCGGCTTTGTCAAGGGTGATCTGAGCGGCGTCCGCTCCAAGACCAGCGCTCCTCTGGGCGGCGGTATGTTCACCTTCTCCAAATACAGCGACGGCGTTGTCTACCTGGATGCCAACCCCGACTACTTCAACGGCGCACCGAAGGTTGCCCACGTCAACATGAAGGAGACCCAGGAGGCCGATAAGATCACCGGCGTTCAGGCCGGCACCATCGACATCTCCGATCCTTCCTACTCTCTGGAGGTTGCTGACCAGATCGCCGACATCAACGGCGTCGAGGGTGAGGACGGCCCCGTCATCACCACCCGCCTGAAGGATTACCGCGGCTACGGCTACATCGCCCTGAGCGCCAAGAACGTCAACGTCGGCGGCGACCCCTCCTCCCAGGCCTCCAAGGATCTGCGCAAGGCCATCATGACCGTCATCGCCGCTTACCGTGATGAGGGCATCGACTCCTACTACGGCGATACCGCTACCGTCATCAACTACCCCATGTCCAACACTTCCTGGGCTGCTCCCTCCGTCACCGACGACGGCTACCAGATCGCCTACTCCACCGATGTGGACGGCAACGAGATCTACACCTCCGACATGAAGAGCGAGGACAAGTACGCCGCCGCTCTGCAGGCTGCCCTGGGCTACTTCGAGGCTGCCGGTTACACCGTCGAGAACGGCCAGATCACGGCTGCCCCCGCCGGTGCCAAGATGGAGTATCAGGTCAACATCGGTGCTTCCGGCAACGGTGACCACCCCTCCTTCCAGACCCTGACCAACGCTGCTGCCGCCCTCAAGACCATCGGCTTCACCCTGACTGTCAACGATATGGCCAACGCTTCTGACCTGTTCGCTTCCTACCAGTCCGGCGCTGCCGAGGGTTGGGTCGCTGCCTGGCAGTCCACCAATGACCCCGATATGTTCCAGCTGTACCACAGCCAGGGCGCTACCAACTACTACGCCATCAACGATGCCGACCTGGATGAGCTGATCATGGCTGCCCGCCAGACCACCGACCAGGAGGCCCGCAAGGCCATGTACAAAGAGGCTATGGAGATCATCCTGGATTGGGGTGTCGAGCTGCCCGTCTACCAGCGCAGCGAGGCTACCATCTTCTCCACCGAGCGTGTCAACATCGACACCATCGCGAAGGATCAGACCCCGTACTGGACCTACAAGTCTGAGCTGAACAACCTCGAGCTGAACTAAGTTCAACTTACCGTTGTGAAAGCAGGTGACCGCCCGCCAAGGGCGGTTGCTTGCTGTCAAGGCATGGGCGGACCAATGCCCGCCCGCGGGGTGTCGAGGACGCCGCCCCCTACAACTGCTAATATGGTCGTCCCACTCCCACGCAGTGTTTGCGCGCTGCGTGGGATGGGGATGCCCACATTACGGCATTTCCCTGCAAAATAAACGCGGTCTAACCGTGCAAGGAAGGAACGAAAACTCTTGCGAAATTACATCATCAAGCGTATCGCGCAGTCGGTATTGATCCTGTTCTGTGTCATGTTCATTATCTACGCGCTGATCCGCAGCCTGCCCAGCTCCTTTGCCGAGACGATGGCAATGCAGCTGGCCCAGGCCCCCGGTGCCAAACCCTATGAGGAATGGCTGGCCCAGCTCAATGCGGCCTACGGCCTTGACCTGGACATTATCCCCGGCTTCTTCACCTGGCTGAGCAAGGCCGTCGTCGGCAACTTCGGCGACAGCTGGAAGTGGAACGTGCCTGCCACCCAGAAATTCACCGAGGTCATCGGCCTGTCTGTCATCATGGGCGGCATCTCCTTTGTGCTGTCCATCGTGATCGCCGTGCCCCTCGGCGTGCTGGCTGCCACCAAGCAGTACAGCCGCACGGACTACGTCATCACGGCTGCGGCGCTGGTCGGTATTTCGCTGCCCACCTTCTTCTTTGCTACGCTGCTCAAGCTGCTGTTCTCGGTCAAGCTCGGCTGGTTCGATCTGTACGGCCTCGTCGGCCGTGACTATGCCCAGCTGGACGCCTGGGGGCAGTTCTGCGATAAGGCCAACCATCTGGTGCTGCCCATCGCAACGCTGGTCATCGTCTCCATCGGCGGCTACATGCGCTATACCCGCACCAACATGCTGGAGGTGCTCAACGCCGACTACATCCGCACTGCCCGCGCCAAGGGCCTGTCGGAGCATACGGTCATCTACAAGCACGCCTTCCGCAACACGCTGATCCCGCTGGTCACCATCATCGGCGGCAGCCTGCCCGGTCTGTTCAGCGGCGCCCTCATCACCGAGACGCTGTTCTCCATCCCCGGCATCGGCTACATCTCTTACCAGTCCATGGTCGCGGGCGACATCCCCTTCACGATGTTCTACCTGTCCTTCATGGCGGTGCTGACGCTGGCCAGCAACCTGCTGACCGATATCCTGTACGGCGTGGTTGACCCGCGCGTGCGCATTTCTTAAAGAAAGGAGACTGCACACCCATGAGCGAAAACACGCAGAACCAGAACCCGAAGCAGGAGCAGTACTCCCTGAACGATGACCGCCGCGTCAAGGTTTTGTCTCCCGGCGCACTGGTCGCCAAGCGGTTCTTCCGCAACCGTCTGGCCGTCGTCGGTCTGTCCATCCTGATTGCAATGTTCCTGTTCTCCTTCGTCGGCGGCCTTGTCAGCCCCTACGGCCAGGACGAGCAGTTCTTCACCTACACCCAGATGTCCAAGGAGTTCGTCGGCGTCACCCGCAACGACACGATGCGTTTTGTCGTGGCCGACGACCAGAACTTCGGTTCCATCGCCCAGAGCAAGGCCCTCGAAGCCGTGAAGAAGGGCAGCACCGAGTTCAACTATAAGGATACTGACTACACCGTCGATATCCAGAGCGACGACTTCTATGTCGTCTACCAGGGCAGCGACGTCATGGGCTATGCCAGCCGCGACCTTGTCAACGAGGCCGACGGTGCGCCGAAGTTCAGCTTTGACGTCAAGCTGGCCGCCCTGACTGCCATGACGGCAGGGGAGGAGACCTTCACCGCGGACGGCACAGAGTACGCCCTTGACAAGGACGGCAACATCACCGCAGGCGGTGAGGAGCTGGGCTATGTCAGCCGCTTTGTTGTCTCCGCCGCAGATGCCAGCGTGGTTGTCACCCGCGACTTCAAGGAGCGCCTTGAGGAAGCCATCGACGAGAACGCCGAGAAGTTCAACTACACCGATACAGACGGCAACGAGGCCGAGTACGATATCGTCTACGATGCCTCCACCAAAGTTTGGTCCGTCAAGCAGATGACCGAGACTTACGTCTACGACCGCTACGCCAGCCCCAGCAAGGCGCATTGGCTGGGCACCGACACCAACGGTATGGATATGCTGACCCGCCTGATGTACGGCGGCCGCGTCTCGCTGATCATCGGCTTCATCGTCGTCGTCATTGAGGCATCCCTGGGTATCCTGATGGGCGGTATCTCCGGCTACTTCGGCGGCTGGGTCGATAACATCATTATGCGTGTCGTCGATGTTTTCTACTGCATCCCTTCGATGCCGGTCATCATCATCATCGGCGCGGCCATGGACGCCATGCGCGTGGATTCCTGGAAACGTATGCTGTACCTGATGCTGATTCTCGGCTTCCTGGGCTGGCCCAGCATTGCCCGCCTAGTACGCGGCCAGATCCTCTCCCTGCGTGAGCAGGAGTTCATGCTGGCCACCGAGGCCTGCGGCATCAAGGTCTGGCACCGCATTTTCCGCCACCTGATCCCCAACGTTATCCCGCAGCTCATCGTTACCTGCACGATGGGCCTGGGCTCCACCATCCTGACCGAGGCCACCCTGTCCTTCCTGGGCCTGGGCGTCAAGTATCCGTTCGCCTCCTGGGGCAACATTATCAACGATGTCAACAACGCCTACGTTATGACGAACTACCTGTTCATCTGGATCCCCGCCGGTATCTGCCTGCTGATCACCGTTCTGGGCTTCAACTTTGTGGGTGACGGTCTGCGCGACGCCTTTGACCCCAAGATGAAACGCTGATCGAAAGGAGAAACACACGATGGCTAAGAAACAGGAAGGGTATCTTTCCGCTAAAGAATCGCGGCGTATCTCCAAGGAAAACCGCCGCATCACCGACCAGTACGAAAAGCAGCGCAAGCGCCGCAATGTGCCGGAGAGTGAATATGTCACCGAAATGCACGATGCGAAGAACGCGGTCGAGTTTGACAACCTGCACACCTACTTCTTCACCGACACCGGTGTTGTCAAGAGCGTGGACGGCGTCTCGTTTGAGGTGCCCATCGGCAAGACCGTGGGTGTTGTCGGCGAGTCCGGCTGCGGCAAGTCCGTCACCAGCCTGTCCCTGATGCAGCTGCTGCAGCGTCCGCAGGGCCAGATCGTCGAGGGCGCTATCCGCCTGAATCTGGGCGATGGCAAGGCCTACGATATTGCCAAGACCCCCACCGAAAAGATGCAGGGTCTGCGCGGCAACTATGTTTCGATGATCTTTCAGGAGCCGATGACCAGCCTGAACCCCGTGTTCCGCATCGGTGCCCAGATTGATGAGGTCATTGCCCTGCATGAGGGTGAGGGCAAGAGCAAGGAGGACATCAAAAAGCGCACGATCGAGATGCTCGAGATGGTCGGCATTGCCAACAGCGAGGGTGTCTATACGATGTTCCCGCATGAGCTGTCCGGCGGTATGCGTCAGCGCGTCATGATCGCCATGGCGCTGGCCTGCAACCCCAAAATCATCATTGCGGATGAGCCGACCACGGCGCTTGATGTGACGATTCAGGCTCAGATTCTGGATCTGCTGCGCAACCTGAAGGACCGCATCAACTCGTCCATCATGCTCATCACCCATGACCTCGGCGTTATTGCGGAGATGGCCGACTATGTTGTTGTCATGTACGCAGGCCGCGTGGTGGAGAAGGGCACCGTGGAGGAGATCTTCACCAACCCCAGCCACCCCTACACCATCGGCCTGATGGCCTCCAAGCCGGTTGTCGGCAAAAAGGTCGACCGCCTCTACTCCATCCCCGGCAAGGTGCCCAACCCGGTCAACATGCCGGACTACTGCTACTTCAAGGACCGCTGCGAGCTGCAGCTGCCCTGCTGCGGCGGCGAGTACCCCTGCGAGATCAGCCTGTCCCCGACACACAAGGTCAGCTGCTATCGCTACTATGAAGAAAACAGAAAGGCGGGTGAGTGACGCATGGCAAAAGAAAAGATGCTGCCCGAGAACGATTACACCCCCGTCACCTACGACCCTCAGTACATTCTGATGGTCAATCACCTCAAGAAGTATTTCCCCATCAAGGGCGGCCTGCTGTCCCAGACCGTGGGGCATGTCAAGGCCGTTGACGGCGTCACCTTCAACCTGCGCCGCGGCTGCACGATGGGTCTGGTCGGCGAGTCCGGCTGCGGCAAGTCCACGACCGGCCGCACCATCCTGCGTCTGGGCGGCGATAAGACGGGCGGACAGGTGCTCTTCAACGGCAAGGAGGTCTACGACATGACCCCCGCCGAGATGCGCACCCTGCGCACCAAGATGCAGATCATCTTTCAGGATCCGTTCTCCAGCCTGTCGCCCCGTCTGCCGGTCGGCGAGATCATCGGCGAGGCTGTGCGTGAGCACAACCTCGTCCCGAAAGCAGAATTCAACGATTATATTGATCAGGTCATGGACGACTGCGGCCTGCAGCCCTACCACAAGACCCGCTACCCGCACGAGTTCTCCGGCGGCCAGCGCCAGCGTATCTGCATCGCCCGTGCCCTCGCCCTGAACCCGGAGTTCGTGGTCTGTGACGAGCCGGTCTCCGCACTGGATGTTTCGATTCAGGCCCAGATCATCAACCTGCTGAAAAGCCTGCAGGAGAAGCGCAACCTGACCTACCTGTTCATCTCCCATGACCTGAGCGTTGTCGAGCATATCTCCGACACGGTCGGTGTCATGTACTTGGGCAATCTGGTCGAGTACGGCGAGACCGATGACATCTTTGCCCACCCGCTGCACCCCTACACCAAGGCGCTGTTCTCGGCCATCCCCATTCCGGACCCGACCATACGCCGCGAGCGTATTGTGCTGCAGGGCTCCATTCCGTCCCCGGCCAACCCGCCGTCCGGCTGCAAGTTCCATACCCGCTGCCCCTATGCCACCGAGCGCTGCAAGACCGAGACCCCCAAGCAGCGTGAGGCTGAGCCGGGCCATTATGTGGTCTGCCACCTGTACGACAAATGAAAAAGCATGAACCCTTTGAGGACGATGGGCATACCATCGCCGATATGAGCGGCATCGGCCATGCGCCGGTGCTGCGCCCCCACCGCCGAAAGGCGGGCCAGCCCCCGGAGCCGTCCAATGACCGCCCATGGGAGCAGGAGCCGGAATGGACCGCCAAGGAAAAGCTCTGGGCGGTTCTGGGCGTGCTGAAAGCCACCCTGCTCATCGCCGGGGTCTACCTGGCCGGGCTGGGCGTGCTGCTGGCCGCGCTCTTTCTGCTGTGGAAATAACCCTAAAAGTAAAGGCATGTACGACCGAGAAGGTTGTACATGCCTTTTGCTGCATATTGCCCCTTTTGAATAGCTGCAGGGGCCGCAGCAAAACAAAAACCGCTCAAAGCCTTGCGGCTTCAAGCGGTCTTGGTGCGCCTGCAGGAACTCGAATCCTGGACCCTCTGATTAAAAGTCAGATGCTCTACCAACTGAGCTACAGGCACATTTATTGCGCTGTGCGAATCACAGCTTTAATATTATAGCAGTCACGCTGCAAATTGTCAATATGGTTAGCAAAAGATTTTGCCGGAATTTGCTCGTCTTTGCCGCAAGCTACTTGCCAAACACGCCGCGGCGCGGTATAATACATATTTAGAAAACTATAACCGTAAAGGGGACTGGAAATATGGAAACTTTGGGCAGCCTGCGCCGCACCAACTACTGCGGTGAAGTCAGCCTTGCAATGGCTGGTCAGGAAATGACGGTCTGCGGCTCGATCGCCCGTGCCCGCGACAAGGGCGGCATCATCTTTGCCGACCTGCGCGATACCACCGGCATTCTGCAGCTGGTGTTCGATGAGGACACGCCGAAGGAGGTCTTTGCCAAGGCCGAGAGCCTCAAGAGCGAATATGTTGTCATCTGCCGCGGCAAGCTGCGTGAGCGCGCCGCCAAGACCGATAAGATCGCCACCGGCGATGTGGAGCTGTATGTTGCCGAGCTGCGCATCCTGAGCGAGGCCCAGACCACCCCGTTTGAGCTGCGCGATGAGATCAATGTCAATGACGATCTGCGCCTGCGCTACCGTTACCTTGACCTGCGCCGCCCGTCCATGCACGAGCCGATCGTGCTGCGCAGCAGGATCATGCAGATCATCCGCAACTATTTCTGCGAAAATCATTTTACCGAGATCGAGACCCCGACCCTCATCAAGTCCACGCCGGAGGGTGCCCGCGACTATCTGGTGCCCAGCCGTGTGCAGCCGGGCCACTTCTATGCGCTGCCCCAGAGCCCGCAGCTGTACAAGCAGATTTTGATGCTGTCCGGCTTTGACCGCTATTTCCAGATCGCCCGCTGCTACCGCGATGAGGATCTGCGCGCCGACCGCCAGCCCGAGTTTACCCAGGTGGACGAGGAGATGAGCTTTGTCTCCGAGGACGATATCATGACCCTGAACGAGGGCCTCATCAAGCGCCTGTGGAAGGAAATGCTGAACGTCGACGTCGAGACCCCGTTCTACCGCATGCCGTGGGACGAGGCCATGGGCCGCTTCGGCTCCGACAAGCCCGACACCCGCTTCGGGCTGGAGATTCAGGATGTGACCGAGGTGTTCAAGGGCACTGAGTTCAAGCCCTTCGCTGCCGTGCTGGAGGCCGGCGGCAGTATCCGCGCCATCAACGCCAAGGGCATGGCCGACAAGCTGAGCCGCAAGAACATTGACAAGCTGGGCGAGGTCGCCAAGACCTACGGCGCCAAGGGTCTGGCCTACAGCCGCCTGACCGCAGAAGGCACTTCCTCCAGCTTTGAAAAGTTCCTGACCGATGCCGAGAAGGCTGCCCTTTACGCAGCGCTGAACGCCGAGACCGGTGATGTGCTGCTGATTGTCAGTGATGCCGACTGGGTCAAGGCCTGCACCGCGCTGGGTCAGGTCCGTCTGGACATTGCCCGCAAGCACGGCCTGATTGACCCCGACAAGTTCAACTTCCTGTGGGTGGTGGACTTCCCGCTGTTCGAGTACAGCGAGCAGGAGGGCCGCTGGATGGCGATGCACCACCCGTTCACCCTGCCCAAGGCCGAGGATCTCGACAAGGTCGAGAGCGACCCCGGCGCCTGCCACGCCGTGGCCTACGACATCGTTTTGAACGGTGTCGAGATGGGCGGCGGCTCGATGCGTATCAACGACCCCGCCCTGCAGGATCGTATGTTCCGCGCTCTCGGCTTTACCGAGGAGAAGGCCCGCGAGAGCTTCGGCTTCCTGATGGACGCCTACAAGTTCGGCGCACCCCCGCACGGCGGTATGGCCTACGGTCTGGACCGCATGGTCATGCTGATGCTCAAGAAGGATTCCATCCGCGATGTTATCGCCTTCCCGAAGGTGCAGAATGCCGGTGAGCCGATGAGCGGCGCCCCCGATGTGGTGGACGCCCAGCAGCTGAGCGACCTGAGCATTGCCCTGACGCTGAAGGACTAAGGCTTTCCCACTATCATGCAGCCATCGCAAGGCAGCCGGAGCGGTCAAGACCGCTCCGTGGGCTGAAGGACTAAGTCAGAAGTAATAGCGCTGTAGGGGCCGGACATGCCCGGCCCCTGCATAGCGGCAAAAATACCCGCCCGATCGTGTAAAACGGTCGGGCGGGTATTGTGTTTGTATCAATATTTCGGCTTCGGTTCGTTATCGTTTTTCACCGCGTAATCGGCGGGCGGCGGGGTCTGGATGGGCTTGGGTGCCTTGGGGGCTTTCGGATGGCGCTTGCGCCAGAAGCGCAGGGCCGCAAGGACCGCAATGGCGATCAGCACCACCGGCCACAGGTAGACCAGCGCAATGACCAGCCCCTGCACGAAACCAACGAAGGCGTCCCAGCCGCCGCCGAACGCATCGGCAATGCGCTCGGTGAAGGTCACGCCGGTCGGGGTCAGGGTGACGACCTCCTGCAGATAGATGTCTACGGTCGAGTAGCTGACCTGCTGGTCCATGTTGTGCAGCTGGCGGGTGTAGTTCTCGAGCTGGTACTGCACATCGGAAAGCTGGCTCTCGATTTCCAGCAGATCCGCCGTTGTCTCGGCCTGATCGGCCAGTTCGTTCAAGCGGGTGCGCTGGGCCTCCAGCGCGGTAAGCCGGGCCTGTACATCAATGTAGTTGCTTGTGATGTTCTCGGCGTTCTCGCTGACATTGCGCACGCTGCCTGCCTCGCCAACGGCGGCCAGAAACGCGCGGTAGTTGTCCACCGGCACCCGCACGGTGTAGTCGGCGCTGCGGTCGTGATCCTTTTCAGTGCCGTAAACGCTGGCGGACTCCATCCATGCCTCGTTGGCCTCGACCGCTGCCATCAGGGTTTCGCGGGCAGCGTCAAAATCGGTGGATTCCATCGACAGGCTGGCGTTGTAGATGATTTTCTGCGCGGTCTCATCGGTGGCAGCCTCGGCGGCGTTGGCGGGCATCAGGCTGCTGTCCGCCCCGCCTGCGGCGCTGTCGTAAATGCCGCTTTCCTGCGCGGCGGCCTCGGCGGCGTAGTAGCCGCCGTCGGTACTGCTGGTGCTGCCGCAGCCCGCCAGCAGTGCAGCGGCGGCCAGCGCAGCGGTGATACGGGTGATGCGATTTTTCATGTGGATGCTCCTTTCCTTTGTAAAGGCTTCCCCCAGGGGGGAAGGCACTTTGTATTTCCCTTTTCACCAATATAACACGGAAAATGCGCGTTGTGTGTTACAAACCAAATACAAAAAAGTGGGATGTGCCGTAATTTTGGCACATCCCACAAATTTTTGGCTGATTATTCGGCCTTCTGCCCAAGCAGCTTGACATCCTCGTTGTCGGCAAAGGCAACGGCGTTGAAACCGGCAGCCTCCAGCGTGCCGAACTGCTTGCCCAGCTTTTTGGCCTGAGGCAGCACGGTCACATCATAGTCGGCGCGCAGCTGCTCTGCCTTGGCCAGCACGGCGGCAAAGTCGGCGTCCTTGAGGTAGAGCAGCGCCATCTTCGGCTTTGCGCCGGGGATCTGGTAGCCCTGCTCCAGCAGAATGCCGCAGACGCGCTCAAAGCCGATGGAGAAGCCAACGGCCGGGACCTGCTGGCCGATAAACTTGCCCACCATATTGTCGTAGCGGCCGCCGCCTGCGACGGCACCGCTGAACTGCGGGCAGGTGACCTCAAACACCATGCCGGTGTAGTAGCCCTGACCGCGCACAAGGCTGGGGGCGTAGGCGATGCCGTAACGGCCGCCGGCCACGCGCTGACTGGCGGCCATGACATACCGCAGGTCGGCGGTCAGTGCCTCGTCATCGACACGGGCGGCCACAGCGTCCAGACTGAAATCACCGGCGCGCAGGAAATCGTCCAGCGCCTGCACGGCCGAGGCGGCAAAGCCCTTCTCGGTCAGCTCGGCCTTGACGCCGTCGGCACCGATCTTGTCCATCTTGTCAAAGCTGATGCAAACCGAGTCAAGCTGGTCGGCAGCAAAGCCCATCTTCTCCAGCATGGCGCGCAGGATGCGGCGGTCGTTGATGTTGATCGTAAAGCCGGTGAAGCCGATCTTCAGCAGGGCGCGGGCGGTCACATCAATCAGCTCGACCTCCGCATTGGGGGAGGAGTCGCCCAGAATGTCGATGTCACACTGGACAAACTCGCGCAGGCGGCCCTTTTGGGGGCGCTCGGCGCGGTAGACGCGGTCAGTCTGGATGACCTTGAAGGGATTCGGCAGCTCGTTGCGGTTGGCCGCATAATAGCGGGAAAGCGGCAGCGTCAGGTCGTAGCGCAAGCCCATGTCGGACAGCTGCTTTTCATCGCCGCTGGCCAGTGCATGCTCCAGCTTGTCGCCGCGCTTGAGGACCTTGAAGATCAGATTCAGGTTGTCGCCGCCCTCGCTCTTGTCGAGGTTCTCCATATCCTCCAGAATGGGGGTGGAGATGCGCTGGAACCCGGCGGCGCGGTAGGTGGCCAGAATCTGGCCTTGGATATAGTCACGCAGTGCCTGCTCCCGCGGGAGCAGGTCGCGCATACCTTTTAAAGGCTGAGTTTTCATGGTGGTTCTCCTTACACTGTATAATGGCTTCCCCTGAGGGGAAAGCTGTCACCGAGGGTGACTGATGCGGGGCAAACCTTGCCATTGCAACCCGTAAACGGGCAATGATGGCAAAGCCGCCCCTCATCCGGCCTCGGGCGGGGCCTCGGCCACCTTCCCCCTCGGGGGGAAGGCTCTTTGCTTTTATATACTTTATAATGATACCTTTTGCGCCGCATTTTGTCAATCCAAACCGGGCATACTAGACTGAAAAGGGGAGGGGATGCGTGTGCCGAAACAGAATCGCGGGCCGTACATTCTTGCTGCGGGGGCGGCGGCGCAGCTGCTGACCGGCATACCGGCGGCGTGGGGCGTCTTTCAGCAGCCGGTTATGCAGGGGTACGGCTTCTCACGCGGGCAGGCCATGCTGGGCTTTGCGGTGCTGGTGGCGGCCTACGGTGTGGGCTGTGCCGTGGGCGGCCTTCTGCAGGATGCCAGCGGCCCGCGCCCGGCCGGGCTGTGGGGCACAGTGCTGCTGGCAGGCGGCTTTTTTGCGGCCGCGCTTGTGCCGCCCGCCAACGCAGCGCTGTTTCTTGTCGTCTACAGCCTGCCTGCGGGGCTGGGCAGCGCATTTTTGGCCCCGGCGGTGCTGGCCTGCGCCCAAAAGTGGTATCAGGACAAAAAGGGCTGGGCCACCGGCGTGGCAGGGGTGGCCATGGGGCTGTCCGGTGCATTTTTTACCCTGTTCGTCAAGGGCGTTGGCGGGCGGTGGGGCATCCGCGTCTGCTTTGCCGCGCTGGGGGCGGTCATGCTGGTTGTCTGCGGCGCGGGTGCGCTGATTCTGGAAAACCCGCCTGCAACGGCCAGAGAAAAAACGCAGCCGGGGCTGGACTACAGGCAGATGCTGCGCACACCGCAGTACAAGCTTTGCGCGGCAGCGGTGGCGTTGTCGGCCCCGGCGGTGCTGCTGTTCAGCCCGGAAATCTTCAAAATCGCCGCCGAGCGCGGCCTGCCGGAGAGCGCCGCGCCCTACAGCATCGTGCTGGGCTCGGCTGCCAGCGCGGCGGGGCGGATGCTGCTGCCCGCCGTCAGCGACAAGCTGGGCCGCAAGCCGGTGCTGTATGCCGTGTATATCGGCCTTGCGGCGGGCAGCGCGTGGTTCGCCTTTGCGCAGGCGTGGTGGCTGTTGGCGGCCTACGCTTTGCTGACCTTTTTCTACTCAGGCGGCGCGGCAGTGCAGCCCTCCTTTAATACAGACCTTTTCGGGCTGGCGCACGCGGGTGTCAACTACGGCTTCATCGCGCTCGGCATGAGCGGCGGCAGCATCCTGAGCTATATCGGCGCGCAGGCGCTGCCGCTGGCGGCACGCCACTGGCTGGCCGGTGCCTGTGCCGCAGGGGGGCTGGTTTGTGTCAGTCTTGTAAAACCTGTGGAGAATGGTTGAAAAAATCGTGGGCACGGGGTAAAATAGGACAGCGGCTGTAGGGGCGAACATCGTTCGCCCGTGGCTGTGTGCGGCAAAGGAAAAGTGCCCGGGCGGATATGGAATCCGCCCCTACGGCGTAGGGGTCGGCGTCCTCGACGACCCGCGGAAGCTTCCGCCGCCGCAAAGCTCCTGCGGGCAAGCAATGCTCGCCCCTACAAAGCATATCATCAACGATTCAAGAGGTTTCACCTATGACCCAATCCCAACAACTGCGCAAGCTGGCAGCGCAGTCGGCCACGGCGTTTCTGGTGGCGGCGCTCTGCGCGTTCCCGCTTTATATCGACAAATTCTCCAATCTCGGCGTTGTCAAGTTCACCGCCGTCTGTACCCTGTGCTGGGCGTTCGTCCTCTGGCTGGGGGCGCTGCGGGCAGTCGGGGCGGCGCCGCAGCCCGGCCGTCTGCCGTGGCGGCAGGATACGGCGCTTTGGGCGCTGGGGGCTGTCACGGTCAGCGGCGTGGTGTCCACGGCACTTTCGCTCTCGCCTGCGGCGTCCTTCTGGGGGCTGGGCGGCTACTACGGCGGCTGCATGATGGTGCTTTTTACGGCGGCGGGGTATCTGGCGGTGCGCGCCTTTGCACCGCAGAGCCTTCTGAACGGCCTGATCTTCGGCGTCGGTGTGACCACGGCCATCGTCACAGTGCTGTATGTGCTGAACATATTCAATATCGACCTTATCGGTACCTATGCCGACACGGCAGTGGTGGAGCGCGCGCAGTTCTTTTCGACATTGGGGCAGAAGAATTTCTGCTCCGGCTTTATGGCGTTTGCGCTGCCGCTGGTATTCTACGCTTTTTTGGTGGCGCGCGGCGTGCGGCATACGATCCTGTACGGTATTCCGGCTTTCTTCGGCGGTCTGGCGCTCGCGGTGGTCGATGCCGAGGGCCTTGCGCTGGGCATCGGCGCAGCGGTGCTGGTATTGCTCTGTCAGAGGATGTTCACCACCCGCACGCTGCGGCGGCTGGCGGTCATCGGCGGGTTCTTCTTCTTCCACGCGGGGTGGATGCAGTACATGCGCACCCATGTCTACACGCAGGGCGGCAAGCCGATGCTGGCGGCGCTGGGCCATGTGGGGCAGACCGGGTTTGTGCTCTGCCTTATCCTTTGGGCGGCGCTGCGGTTCGGCTTGCGCGGGCGGGAGGTACCGCTGTACAGGCTGGGGCGCTGCGTGGCAGCGGCAGTCGTGGTCACGGCGGCGGTGCTGGTTTTACTGGCAAACCTCTGGCCCGGCTTTCCAAGCCTCGGCCGGCTGGACGAGGTGCTGATCTTCAACGATGACTGGGGCACCTACCGCGGCACGGCATGGCGGATCACGGCGGCAAGCTGGTTGGAGCAGCCGCTCTGGCGCAAGCTGCTCGGGGTCGGCCCCGGCATGATGCACACGGCGGTGGCAAACTGGGCCGGGGCGGACATCACCGACCGGATGAAGACCTTTTATGCTGCGCACAATGAGTATCTCGAGCTGCTGCTGACCACCGGTGTTGTGGGGCTGGCAGCGTGGCTGTGGTTTGTGGCGGCGCACCTGCGCAAGGCAGCGCAGAACTGGCTGCGCCCCGGCGTGGCCCCGGTCACGCTGGCGCTCGTCAGCTATCTGGCCCACGCGGTCATCTCGATCCGCGTTTCGATGATCTTCCCCGAGATCATGCTGCTGTTCGCGCTTTTGCAGGTGTTCTGCCTGCCGCCGGAGGAGGCCGCTGCGCAGGAAAAACCGGCAAGGCACGCCAAAAAGCAGAAGGCTGCCGCCCCGGCGGAGCAGCCCGGACTGGTGCGGCAGTGGCTGCCGCCGATTGTGGCGGGCATTGCAATGATGGCGGTCTGCGGCGCAGCCTCGCGGGTGATCTTTGGTTTTTTGTTTTGAGTTTAGATAAGGCAGAGCGGAGGAAAACTTTCGCTCTGTTTTTTTGTGGGCGGCAGCGGGCAGGGGGCAAAGCCCCTCCGGCCTCGTTACACTCGGCCACCTCCCCACTGCGTGAGGAGGCTTTCTCGCGGGCGAAGCCCGCGCATAGAGGCTCCTCGCTATGCGGGGAGCTGGCCGAGCCTGCGAGGCCTGAGGGGCTTTGCCGCACTGCTGCAGTGTGCAGCGTTACCCACGGCATCTGTCACAAAACCATGCCCATCCGCCGCGCGGTATGCTGCCCGGCTGCAGAAAATGCCAAAAAACAAAAGGTTAGGAAAAACTAACATCTTGAAAAACACAATTCGACCCTTTATAATAAAGATAGCTGTGAAAAGCCTAACAATATGCAAAGGAGAGAAAATTATGATCGAATACTCCGCACAGGTCAACGCTATGTGCCCGATCACAAAAGGACCCAAGCACGGTCCCGCGCCCATCCCCGAAGAGGGCCAGTGGGTCAAGGCGTATAAAATTGAGGATATCAGCGGCTACACCCATGGTGTGGGCTGGTGTGCTCCCCAGCAGGGTACCTGCAAGCTGAGCCTGAACATCAAGAACGGCATCATCGAGGAGGCCCTCGTTGAGACCATCGGCTGCTCCGGCATGACCCACTCCGCCGCTATGGCTGGTGAGATCCTGCCCGGCAAGACCATTCTGGAGGCTCTGAACACCGACCTCGTCTGCGATGCCATCAACGTCGCCATGCGTGAGCTGTTCCTGCAGATCGTCTACGGCCGCAGCCAGACCGCTTTCTCTGAGAACGGCCTGCCTGTCGGCGCTGGTCTGGATGACCTGGGCAAGGGCCTGCGTTCCATGACCGGTACCATTTTCTCCACCAAGGCCAAGGGCGTCCGTTATCTGGAGCTGACCGAGGGCTACATCCTCAAGACCGCTCTGGACAAGGACAATCAGGTCATCGGCTATCAGTTCGTCCGTCTGGGCAAGATGATGGAGGACATCCGTCACGGCAAGGACCCGAAGGAAGCCTACGAGAAGAACATCGGCACCTACGGCCGCTTCTCTGCCGAGCAGGGCGCTGTCAAGTACATCGACCCGCGTGAAGAATAAGAGAGGGAGGAACATAGATTATGGCAACTTTTGAATCCCAGAATCGCCGTATGCCCAAGATCGAGGCTTGCCTCAAGGCCAACGGTCTCGAGAGCCTCGACGCCTGCAACGAGATGCTGCTGGCCAAGGGCATCGACTGCGATAAGATCATCCGCGGCATTCAGCCCATCTGCTTCGACAACGCTGTCTGGGCTTACACCCTCGGCACCGCCATCGCCGTCAAGCGCGGCCTGAAGAGCGCTGCTGACTGCGCTGCCGCCATCGGCGAGGGCCTCGAGGCCTTCACCATCCCCGGCTCTGTCGCTGAGCAGCGCAAGGTCGGTCTGGGCCACGGCAACCTCGGCGCTATGCTGCTGCATGAGGATACCCATTGCTTCGCCTTCCTCGCCGGCCACGAGTCCTTCGCCGCCGCTGAGGGCGCTATCGGCATTGCCCGTACCGCCAACAAGGTCCGCAAGGAGCCCCTGCGCGTCATCCTGAACGGTCTGGGCAAGGACGCTGCCCAGATCATCAGCCGTATCAACGGCTTCACCTATGTCAAGACCGACTACGACTTCGCCACCGGCGAGCTGAAGGTCGTCGAGACCATTCCTTACTCCGACGGCGAGCGCGCTGCTGTCAAGTGCTACGGCGCCAACGACGTTCTGGAGGGTGTCGCCATCATGAAGGCCGAGGGTGTTGAGGTTTCCATCACCGGTAACTCCACCAACCCCACCCGCTTCCAGCATCTGGTTGCCGGCACCTACAAGAAGTGGGCCATCGAGAACGGCAAGAAGTACTTCTCCGTCGCTTCCGGCGGCGGCACGGGCCGTACCCTGCACCCCGACAACGTCGCTGCAGGCCCCGCCTCCTATGGTCTGACCGACTCCATGGGCCGTATGCACGGTGATGCCCAGTTCGCTGGCTCCTCCTCCGTCCCGGCTCACGTTGAGATGATGGGTCTGATCGGCGCCGGTAACAACCCGATGGTCGGCATGACTGTCGCCTGTGCTGTTGCTGCTTCTCAGGCTAACGCTTGATTTGAACTGAACCATTAGGCTTTTCGCCGCCCGCTCCGCAATGGAGCGGGCGGTTTTTGTGTTTGAAAGGCTTCCCCCCAAGGGGGAAAGCCTTTTTTGCGCTTTTCTCTTGCTTTACGCCGCCCTATGTCATATAATAAAATCGAGTATATGTAAATTTTTACTTGGGAGAAATCACCAATGCCCAAAATTGACATCGACAACTACATAGAGCAGAGCGGTATGCGCAAGGCGCGCTTTGGCGGGTATGAGCCGGACGATGTGCGTCAGGCAATGCGGGAGCTTTGTGCCGAGTATGAGCAGCACCTCGCAGCGGCGGCCGCCGAGCTGCGCACCGTCCGGCAGGAGAATGACGCCCTGCGCCGCCATGCCCAGACCCTTGTGATGCAGAACCAGAACCTTTCGGCCCAAAATGCAACGCTGGCCGGGCAGGTGGACAAGCTGCAGAGCTACCGCACCAATCTGGAAACGCAGTATTCCACCGCGAAGGAGCGCAACCACTCGCTGACGAACCAGCTGGATGTGCTGCGCCTGAAAAACAGCGACCTTGTGCGGGAAAACAAGGAGCTGACCGAGCAGTGTGAGGAGGCAAACTCTGCGCTGCGGGTCAAGGGCCGCGCCCATGATCAGGCCCGCCAGCAGGTCATTGCGGACCGCGATAAGGTCATTGCCGAGGCCGAGGGCGATGCCGCGCGCATCCGCCAGCAGGCCCGGGACGATGCCGACAAGATCCTCAAGGATACAAACCTCAAGGCCGAGGCTATCGACCAGCTGGCGCGCGAGCAGGCCATTGCGCAGGCGCGCAAGATGGTCCAATCCGCCACCGATGAAACACGGGAGATCCAGAACGCCCACCGGCTGCGGCTGCAGGACCTCAAGAGCCGCATTACCGAGATGGAAAAGACCCGCGGCGAGATGATGGACTACCTTGCAAAAATGATCGAGGAACTGCAGAAAACGCAGGACTACGCCAGCCAGAGCGCACCGCTCGTCCCCCATACGGAGGATCTGGCCGAGGCTGATGCCGAGCCGAAGCTCGATCTGTCGGCCAACAAGGTCGATGCGGCAGCCTCGGCGCTGCGCGGCAGCGAGCCGGAGCCGCAGCCCGCGCCCGCAGACCCGGATACGAACCGTGTGGTGGCCCCCGGCTTTGACGATGCCGAGCCGAGGACGAACACCGTCATCACGCCGTCACCGGATTATTTTGATACCGACCCCAAGGAACAGCCCGGTGACCCGCATGAGGAGGTCGAGATCCCCGGTGCGATCTTCTCCTACCCGATCCTTCGCCAGCAGGGGGAACCGATTCTGGACGAGGAAACCCCGCCCCAGCCGGTGCCCCACAAGCCGGTAATGCCCAGCTTTACGCTGGCGGATGAGGAGGAACCGGATGACGCTCTGCCCGCGCCCGCTGCGGCACCGGGCAAGCCACAGTCCAAGCGCCGCCGCAAGGCTGTGATGGCCCTGCGCGCGCTGAACAGAAAGATCGGTGTATAAGACCTTGCCGCACGATTCCCGCCGGGGCGGCGGGGCCGCAAGAGGAGCAGGAGGCAACCATGAGACCGCATAAGCTCGGCATCTGCGCAGCGCTGGCACTGATGCTGGCATTGCTCTGCGCATTCGGCGCGGCGGCGGACACCACCGTCGGCATGACCGGCGCCGGGACCTTCCGGATGGAGCAGGCCTATGTCAATGTGCCGGAGCTGGATGTCTATTTCTATGCGCTGGACGGGGACGGCACCCCCTATTCCTCAATCAAGGTGCAGGCGGCCGGCCCTGAACTGACACTGGGGGACCGCAGGCTGGAGGTGCGCTCTGTCGCAGTGGCCAGTGACCCGATCTGCTATATCCTTGCGCTGGACAACAGCGCCGACCTGCCCGCCGCGGACTTTAACACGATGCTGGGCGGCGTGCGCAAGCTGGTCAACGCAATGGACGCGGACGACCAGCTTATGCTCTACACAACGGCCGGTACGGCCGAGTGTGTGCTGCCCGCGACCTCCGACAAAGCGCTGATGTACAAGGCGCTGGGTGCCGTGCAGCAGGCCGAGGGCCGCATGGATGCCGCCCAGCTGGTGTCGGCGGTCTACACCGACATACAAAGTGATTTTCAGGCGCTGGCCCCGCGCAAGGCTGCGATGATCGTGACCGACGCCGGGCAGGTGCTGACGAATATGGCGCTGGTCGGCACGCTGGCCAGCGATTTCGGGGACCAGATCGGCATGGCCGCCTATGTCTATTTAATGACCGAAAAGCCCCAGCTTTTTGAGACGCTGCAGCAGGCGTCCGGTGGCAGGCTGATTCTCTGTGAGGCGGCCGGGCTGGGGGATGAGCTGAAGGCAAAGCAGGCCTATTTTGCCACGGCGCTTGAGATACGCACCGAGGTCCCCGAAAGCCTGTACGGTGAGCGGCTGGAAACGCTGACGCTCGCCATGCCGCAGCTGGGCAGCGCTATCCGCAGCTCCCAGACGGTCTACATGGGCCACAAGCTGGCCAAGCCTCAGGTCACCGGGGTGGAAACGCTGCGCCGCGACCAGCTGCGGCTGAACTTCAACCAGCCGATCAACGAGAATGCCGACAAGACCCAGCTGTATGAGATACGCTCCAAGGATATATGGAACTGGCGTGTCGGCGTCCATTCGGTCAAGATCGGGGAGGACGGCCGCACGGCGGTGCTGCAGATCGACCCGCTGTACAAGGGCGAATATACCGTTGCGCTGAACCGGGTATCCAGCCGGATGAGCGCCGCCAATGTCAGCAGCAGCCGCAATGCGACCGCCTTCCGGGTGGTTGTCTGGCCGCGGGACAGGGAGTTCTATTTTGCGCGGTTCCGGGTGCCGCTCGTGCTCGGCGCGCTGCTGCTGCTGACGCTCTGCGGCAGCTGGTGGGCGGTGCGCCGCCGCGACCGCGCCGCCGAGCAGGAGGCGGAGGCTGAGCATCTGCTGGCCGGGGCCGGGGCGCCGGATGCCCTGCCGCGCCGCTGGGTCACGCTGTTCTGGAGCCAGCGCTCCTCCATTGCCGAGAGCCGCTGGGCCGGCATGGTCGAGAGCAGCCTCATCATCGGCAGCGATGCCGCCCAATGCGATTTTTGTCTGCCGGACCGCAAGCTTTGCCCGCAGCACTGCGCCCTCTCGGTGCAGGGAGATTCGCTGCTGGTGCAGCCCCTGACGGATCGTGCCAGAGTCTATGTCAACGGTGAGCGCATAGACGGCGAGCATCGGCTGCAGAATAACGATACGCTGCGCATCGGAAAGACGACGCTGCGGCTGGTTTTGTAGGGGCGGATGCCGGGCATCGACCCCCTGCAATCTTCCGTGCAGCTGCGCACCGCCCCAAAGGAGTTATGTAGTATGAAGCTATCCAAATGTGCAAACGGCCACTTTTATGACAGCGACAAATACCCTGAGTGCCCCTACTGCAACACGGATCTGCTGAAGGATCATGCCATCGTCCATGAGGGCGAGGCAGAGCCGCCGGCTGCCGCTGCGCAGGCGGCCGTCCCGGCGGGGCCGGTAACAGGCTGGCTTGTGGTGCTGGACGGGCCCGCACGGGGCCGCGACCTGCGCCTTGGCATCGGCCGCAGCTTTCTCGGGCTGGATGACGCCGGTGCGCCGATCACCCTGAGTGCTGATGCCCCCCTGAGTGCCCGGCAGGCTGTAGTCGTCTACGATGCCGAGAAAAACAGCTTTGTGCTGCTGCCCGGCTCCTCGCAGGAGCTTTGCTACCTCGGGGAGGAGGCTGTCCTTGCACCCGGCCCGCTGACCGGCGGCGAAACGCTCCGCCTCGGCGGCGCGGCGCTTACCTTTGTGCCGCTCTGCGGCGGCGCATTCCACTGGTAAGGGGGCAACGCCATGACAAGTGAGATCGTCATTTTGATCACCGAGCTGCGCAACAAGCAGCGCATTACGCTGCCCGCCGGTGCCTACCGGTTCGGCCGCAGTGCGCAGTGTGAGTATGTGCTGCGCCGCAACAGTGTCGGCGACCACCAGTTTACCGTCTCCTATGAAAAGGATGGCTGGGTCGTGACGGACGGTGCCAGCGACTACCGCACATGGTACAACAACCGCTATCTTGAGCCGGGGGAGACCAGCGTGCTGCAGGCGGGGGATGTCATCGGGCTGAACACCGATGGCAACTCCGACACGCAGGAGATCACCTTCCGTGTGGAGGAGATCACCAATGTGCAGGGTGACGGCGCGGCCCCGATAAAAGAACAGACCACCGAGGCCGTCCTGCGCGAGGTGGATATACGCCGCAAAAAGCGGGTGCTGATCGGCCGCGGGGATGACTGCGATATCAAGCTGGTCAGCGACCGCGTCTCCCGCCATCACTGCGAGGTCTTGTACAAGGACGGCCACTATGAGCTGCACGACCTCGGCTCCACCAACGGCACCTATCTGGACGGGGTGCGGGTCAGCCGCGCCGTGCTGCGCAATGGGGCAGTTATCAATGTGCCTGCGCAGGTTTTTGCCTTTACAGGCGGGATGCTGCACTACCATGCCCACCAGAGCGGCATCAGTATCCAACTTGTAAATGTGTACAAAACGGTAAAAAACGCCAACACCGGCAAGCCACTCAACATTGTGGACGGCACAAGCCTTCAGGTGGAGCCGAACAGCTTTGTGGTGCTGGTCGGCGGCTCCGGCACCGGCAAGTCGAGCCTTTTGACCTGCATCACCGGCACGGCCCCCTGTACGGCGGGCAGCGTCCGGTTTGACGGGCTGGACACAGGCTCCAACCGCAACGCCTTTGAGGCGGCGCTGGGCTATGTGCCGCAGAAGGACATCATGCACGACAGCCTGACTGTGGAGCAAAGCCTGACCTACACGGCCAAGCTGCGCATCGCGCACGATGCTACCCGGGCCGAGATCGCCGCCGCCGTGGCCCACGCCATCGAGGCGGTGGACCTGCAGGGACGGGAAAAAACCTACATATCCAAGCTGTCCGGCGGGCAGAAGAAGCGCGTTTCCATTGCGATGGAGCTGCTGGCCAACCCGCGGCTGCTGATTCTGGACGAGCCGACAAGCGGACTTTCCCCCGATTTGGACCGCAGCATGATGGAGCTTTGCCGCCGCCTGAGCCACCAGAACTGCACGGTGCTGATGGTCACCCACAACATGTCCAACATCAATCTCTGCGATAAGATCGCTTTTCTGGGCGTGGGCGGCGTGCTGTGCTACTACGGCGCGCCCGAGCAGCTGAACGATTACTTTGATGTGGAGATGACCAGCGATATTTTTGAAAAGCTGCGGGACGCCGAGCAGGTCGAGCTTTACCGCAGAAAATACTTTACGACCCCCGAGTTCAACCGCCTGCTGGCGGCCTGCCCGGAGGCGGCGCAGGAGGCGGACAAGCGATGCAGCCAGTAAAAATCTTGAAATTCCTGCGCCAGCTTGGCGTGCTGGTGCAGCGCAACCTGCAGCTGATCTGGAACGACAAGCTGCTGCTTGCCAGTCTGGCGCTGCAATCGCCGTTTATGGTGCTGGTCATCAAGCTGACAGCCGACCCCAACTGCTTTACCTCCAACCTTGTCAACATCGGCAGCCGCACGGCGCTTTTTATTCTGGCGGCGATGGCAACCTTTATGGGCACGCTCAACTCCTACCGTGAGATCTGTAAGGAGCGCGAGATCATCCTGCGCGAGGCCTCGGTCGGGGTCAGCCTGCCGGCGGTCGTGCTGAGCAAGGCAGTGGTCCTTTTTCTGATCGAGATCCTGCAGTCGGTCATTCTGGCGATGGGCTTTGTGGCCATCGTCCATGTGCCGCAGAACCATCTGCTGCTGGAGACCGACATCGAGATCTTCGTCACGCTGCTGCTGACGATGTTCTCCTCAAGCTGCGTGGGATTGCTGATCTCGGCGCTTTTCAGCAATGGCGAAAGCGCGATTCTGGCGGTGCTGGTGCTGATGATCGGTCAGGTTGTATTCAGCAATGTCATGTTCACCGTGACCGGCGCAGCGGCAACGATCTCCACCGTCATTGTCTGCCGCTGGGGTATGGGCGCACTGGGCGCCTCCACCGATCTGAACAGCCGCATGGCGTGGCTGCAGGCCGGGCTGGACGGCCCCATGTATGACGCCACGGTCGAGAATCTGACCCACTCCTGGCAGATGCTGGGGCTGATCTCGCTGGTCAGCCTTGTGGCGGCGTGGCTGGTGCTGCAAATCGCGTTTGATAAGAAGAAGGTGTGAGGGGCAGAGGGTAGGGGCCGCACATGTGCGGCCCGCGGCCTTCCTGCAAGCGCCCGTTAGCCTTACACGGCAGGGCCGGGCATGCCCGGCCCCTACATACATACAAAACAGCCGCCCGGGTTTTCCACAAACCCGGGCGGCTTTGTTGATAAAATATTACGCCTTTTTGATTTTCTCCTTGGCATTGGCAGCAGCGGTGGCGGCGGTTTCCTTGGCATTGGCAGCCAGCTCGCGCAGGCGCACCATGGCGGTGCGGGTCGCGGTCAGCGCCTCGGCGTAGTTCAGGCTCTTCATGCCGGGGAAGGCGCGCAGCAGGCGGCGCGCACCGATGTGGTCATGTTCGGCAGCGGTCAGCTTGTCGCGCAGGTCGCTGACACGGGCCGTGACCTCGGCGCGCAGCTCGGCGGCGTTCTCGCGGCCCTCCAGCTTTGCCAGCGCCAGCTGCAGCTTCTGCTCATCCAGCACGGCATCGGCGGTCATGGCACCGGTGCCCAGCACGGTGGTCAGCTTGTCGCTGGTCACGCGCAGGCGGGCGCGCAGCTCGTCAATTTCCCGCAGGTACTTGTTCAGGCCGATGGCGGCGGCGGTCGAGACCGCGACATCCACCGCAAAGATAAGAAACAGCACAATGTCGAGGATCAGCATGACCTTAAACGGCATCGGATTAGAGCCGCGGGCCAGCAGGGGATGAAAGACCTTGATCATCAGCACACTGCCCAGCCCCCACAGCAGGGAGAACTGCGGGCAGATATAGCCGCCCAGATTGAATTTCATGTTGGAGTAATCCCACCAGCGGATGTGGTAGATCTTGAACAGCGCCCAGCCGCCGACCAACTCAATGGCGGTGGTCAGCGCCATGCCGATGAAAAAGACGGCCACGGCGCTCAGACTGCCGCTGTCCGGCAGCGGTATCAGGTTGACGCTGTAGACCAGCCCCACCATGCCAAAGCCGTAGATCGGGCAGATCGGCCCGCAGAGAAAGCCGCGGTTGACAAGCGCATGGGTCTTGACGGCAGCGTAGATGACCTCAACGCCCCAGCCGATGAACCCGTACAGGAAGAACCAGTACACTGTCTTGACGGCGAGCTCAGTCAGATTCATCTTCCGCCTCCTGCTGTCTGGCCAGCGCCTTGGGCTCGACCCAGGTCACGCTGCTGTCGGGGCCCTTGCGGGCAATCAGCGCCTTGATGGGGATGCCCTGCTCGCTGAACATGCCCTCATGCTCGGTGCGCAGGTTCCAGTCCGGCTCATCCTTGTGCAGATCAAAGGTCTGCCATGTGATCTCAAACCCGGCGGCGGGGAAGTAGGCCAGGCTGTCCCGGAACAGGTCATCGTCATCGGTCTTGAACCAGATCTCGGCACCCTCGTCCATCAGGCGGCGATACTGCAAAAGCTGGCGCGGGTGGGTCAGGCGGTGCTTGTTGCTGCCGGCGTTCTTGCTCCACGGATTGCAGAAATTGATGTAGATGCGCGAAACGCGATCCTCCGGCGTGAAGGCGTTGCCCAGCCGCTCAATGTCCAGACTGGCAATCTTTACATTGTCGGCAGGCAGGCCGCGCTCAGCGTAGGCGGCCTCGACCTTGCGCTTGGCGAGGATCAGCACCTTGTCGGTGATGTCGATACCCAGATAGTTGATGTCGGGGTGGGCCGGTGCGATCTGGGCGAGAAAGCCGCCCTTGCCGCAGCCCAGCTCAAGGTGCCACGGCTGGTCGGGCCGGGCGTACAGCTCATGCCAGTGGCCGCCGTTGGCCAGCGGCTCGTGAACATGGAAATCGCAGGCCAGCAGCTCCGGCCGGGCATAGGGTTTGAAACGCATGCGCATGGTAGGTGTCTCCTTATATGATAGTAGAGTAAAGGCTTCCCCCTCCGGGGGAAGCTGTCACCGAAGGTGACTGATGAGGGGAGAGTCCGCCGTATTGCCCGCCGCCGGGCAGTCTCGGAAGCTCTGCCCTCATCCGGCCTCGGTCGGGGCCTCGGCCACCTTCCCCCTCAGGGGAAGGCTTTTAGCAAAAACGCTTTTACCTGTTCAAAGCTGCCGTCCGCAAGACTCCCCTGACAGAAGGCGGGCTTGCCGCCGCCGCGGCCTTGAAATGCCGTGTTCAGCGCCTTGCAGGTCTCGCGCAGATCACCGCCCGGGGCGGCAGCCAAAGCGTAGGCAAGGCCCTGCCCGCCGGGGGCCAGTGTGCAGCAGGGGGCACCGGTTTTGGCGGTAATGCTCATCGCCACGCGGCGCAGCCCGTCACCGTCTGCGCCGTCCACCCACAGCACCGCCGGTGCGCCGGGTACGGCTGCGGCGGCGTAGGCATCGGCCAAGGTGTTCTGCAGGGCGGCCAGCCGGGCCTTGAGCGCAGCCTCACCTGCCTGCAGGCGCGTAAGCGCCGGGGTCAGTGTGCCGACCGGGGCGGAGAGCAGCCGGCCGGCAGCCTCGGCGTCCGCCCAGCAGGCCGCTGCAGCGTCATAGGCGCGCTGCCCGAAGGCCACAGCCAGCCGCATGCCAGTCTTGTAGTGGGCGTAAGAGATGATCTTGATCAGCCCGACCTCGCCGGTGTGGGCAAGGTGGGTGCCGCAACAGGCGCAGCGGTCGCCGCCGGCCTCAACCAGCCGCACAGGACCCTCCAGCGCCTTTTTGCTGCGGTACTCGGTGCGGGCCAGCGCCTCGGGGTCAGGCACCCAGCAGCGCACCGGCGTGTCGGCTCGCACAGCGGCGTTGGCCGCGGCCTCCGCCTCGGCCAGCTGCGCCGCGGTCAGCGGGATGCTGGTGTCCATCCGCACATAGGGGCTGCCGATATGGAAGCCGACATTCTCGGCCCCAAAAAGCCGGTGCAGCGTGCCGCTCAGGATATGCTCGCCGGTGTGCTGCTGCATCGCATCCAGCCGGGCCGCCCAGTTCAGGCAGCCGGTTACCTCGGTGCCCTCGGGCAGCGGGGCATCGGTCGTGTGGGTCACGGTCTCCCCGTCTGTGGATACCGCCAGTACCCGGGCACCGCCCAGCGTGCCGGTGTCGCAGGGCTGGCCGCCTCCTTCAGGGAAAAAGGCCGTGCGGTCCAGCACAACGGCAAAGCCGCCCGGGGCGGGGCTGCATTGCAGCACCCGGGCGGTAAAGCTTTGGACATAAGAATCTGTTTCGTATATTTTTTGTGTCACGAACCGGAGTTCCTTTCAAATTTTTGGGATTTTTCTTATTATAACATAAAACAGGTGTAGAAAAAAACTGCCTTATCCTATATAATAAAGGATAGACTGAATTTTTACAACCACTTATGAGGAAAACCATTCAATGCGTATTATGAAATCTGCGGCGCTGGTGCTTCCGGCGCTGTTGCTGGCGGGCTGCTCGCTGGCTGATGTAAAAACGGCAGTGATGCCTGTTGAAAATACCGCTACGATCGAGACGGCCCCCACCGCCGCCCCCCAGACGCTGACGGTGTATGCCTCGGATGCACTGGCCCCGGCGGCCCATGCCTATGCCGAGGCGCAGGGCGTGACGCTGACGATGACTGGGGATGCCGCCGCGGCGGATCTGCTGCTGACCGACCATGCCCCCGGCGGCAGCCTGCTGGATGTCACAAGCGACACGCTGCTGGCGGCAGCTGCCGCCCGGGCGGATATTACCGAGAACGCCAGCACCCTGCCGCTTGGGCGCAGCCTGTACGGCTACTGGGCCAACGGCGCGGTGCTGAACGCGCTGCTGGGTGACGGTGCTCTCACAGCGCTGCAGGGCGCAGACTGGGAGGAGTGGAGCGACTTTGTGGAGACGCTCTCCGCATGGCTGGACGAGCCGAAGGCCGCAACCGTCACGCTGAGCGGCAGCGACTACACCCTGCCCGAGGCACGCCCCGATGGCGTGACGGCTACCGGCGTCTTTGCGGCCCCGGCGGACCGGGCGTCCGGCTACACGGCCGCGCTGCTGGCTGCCGATGGCAGCTGCACGGCAGACGCGCTGACAGGCCCGCTCAACGGCGTCTACAGCGCCGTCACGCTGGAGTGGGATCACATGGCCGACAGCGCTGACAATGCGGTGTTCCGCCGCGCCAAGCTGACCGACCTGCTGGCGGACTGCGGCGGCGAGGCCTGCAGCGGACTGGTGCTGATACCCTTCAAATGCAACCTTGAGGACAGTGACCTGACGACCGAGGAGTATAATCTGGACGGACTGCTGGATTACCCGGTGCTGGCCGATGTGGGCTGCCTTGCCCTGAACGCCGACACCGATGCAGCCGGGCTGAAGGCGGCCAAGAGCGCCGCGCTGTGGCTCTACTCCAACGGTGCGGGCGAGGATGCCCTGACCGAGACGCTCGGTGTTGTCACACCGTGGAACACGGCGGCTGATTCGACCGCAGTGCTGGCTATGCAGATTGAGCAGGTCGGAACCGGCATCCTGCCCGGCGCCGTGCTTGACGCGGCCACCGCAGAGGCCCTGACCGCCAACGAGCTGAGCCTGCAGGGCAGCGAAAAGCACACCAAGGCCGAGCGCACCGCGTTTGTGGAGGGTGCGCTGGCTGCGTTGGGGGCAGGGGAATAAAGCCTTCCCCAGAGGGGGGAAGCCTTTACATAGAGAAAAGAGGAACATCATGGAATTTAAACGCTGCAGTGGCATTTTGATGCCGATCTCCAGCCTGCCCGGCGGGTACGGCATCGGCAGTCTGGGTAAGCCTGCCCGCGATTTTGTGGATTTTCTGGCCGGGGCCGGCCAGACGATCTGGCAGATTTTGCCCGTAGGCCCCACCGGCTTTGCGGACAGCCCCTACCAGAGCTGCTCCGCCTTTGCGGGCAACCCTTATTTCATTGATCTGGACCTGCTGGCTGCCGATGGTCTGCTGACCCCAAAAGACTACGCGAACATCAACTGGGGCAGCGATGCCGCCAAGGTCGATTACGGTACTCTTTACGAGAAACGGTTCGCCGTGCTGCGCAAGGCATACAGGCGCTTTCTGGCCAACCGCCCCGTGCCCGGCTATGAGACCCCGTACCCCGATGACTGGTATCGCTTCCAGTTCCTGAGCAGCGATTGGCTGCCCGACTACTGCCTCTACATGGCCATCAAGGAGGCCAACGGCATGGTGGACTGGCAGCAGTGGCCCCGCGCCCTGCGCGTCCGCGAGGCGGAGGCACTGGCCGCCTTCCGCGCCGAGCACGCCGAGGAGCTTGAATTCTGGGCGTTTGTTCAGTATGAATTTGACCGCCAGTGGCGCGCCCTGCACGCCTACGCCAAGGAGAAGGGCATCGCCATCATGGGTGATATCCCTATCTATGTTTCGGCTGACTCCGCCGATGCGTGGGCGGGCCGCGAATTGTTTGAGACTGATGCCGAGGGCCGCCCCCGCCGCGTAGCAGGCTGCCCGCCGGACTATTTTGCCGAGGACGGCCAGCTGTGGGGCAACCCGCTCTACGACTGGGAGTATCACCGCAGGACCGGCTATGCGTGGTGGATCAGCCGCGTGCGCCATGCACTGTCCATCTATGACATCCTGCGCATTGACCACTTCCGCGGCTTTGACACCTACTGGGCGATCCCGGCAGGGGAGACCACGGCCCGCAACGGCCGCTGGGAGCAGGGCCCCCGCATGGAGCTGTTCCGCGCGCTGCACAACGCTCTGGGCAGCCTGCCCATCGTGGCCGAGGATCTGGGCGAGATGTTTGACTCGGTCCGTGAGCTGCTTGCGGAGAGCGGCTTCCCCGGCATGAAGGTGCTGCAGTTCGCCTTTACCGGCGAGGACAGCGTGGACCTGCCCCACAACTACCCGCGCAACTGTGTGGCCTACCCCGGCACCCATGACAACAACACGCTGGCCGGCTGGTTTGGCGGGGAGCTGACCGCCGCCCAGCGCAGGCAGGCGACCGATTACTTTGCCCTGACCGGGCGGGAGGGCACCGTGCGCGGCCTGCTGCGCGGTGTGCTGGCCAGCGCGGCGGCGCTCGCCATCATTCCGCTGGCGGACTGGCTGGAGGAGCCTGCCGCCAGCCGGATGAACACACCCGGCAAGGCCCGTGACAACTGGCAGTGGCGCGCCAACGCAAAGAAGCTGACCCCCGCGCTGGCCGGTGAGATCCGCGAGCTGTCGGAGAGATATTTCCGAACAGCCCGATAATTTGTTGACTTCGTAGGATATTTTTTCGTTTTGGTTTGCAATCTTTGTGCAACGCAAGCCTTGGAAAAAGGGCCGCAGTGTGGTAAAATCGTCTATGTATTATGCAAAGGCTAAGATGCACTGTGCCGGCAACCGGCGGAAGGAAACGATATGAAACAGGACTACACCATTGCCGAGCTGCAGGCGGAGATTGCCGCGCTGCAGCAGCTATTTGACTGTGTTACACTGGCAGACCCCTGCAGAGGGCTGCTGGACCCGGCAACCCTGCAGCCGCTGGGCAAGGTGGCGGCGGTGCCTGCACTGGACACCAACGGCCGCGGTATGCGGATCATTAAGGCGGCGTCCGGGCTTGAAACCTTGCTGGCTCAGGGCATCCGCGTGGAGGGCACGCCCTGCGTGCTGATGATGCAGATGCCGCTGGCCCGTGGCCTCACGACGGACGGTGATGAGGACGCCTTTACCCGCGCCCTGAGCCAGATGCAGGAGGACCTGCGCCGCGACCATGTGACCGGTGTCTACAACGCGGTCTACCTGAACGAGGAGTTCCGCCCCCAAGCCGAACGCGCCGCCATGGACGGCCAGCCTGTGGGCGTTGTGATGCTCCGCGTCAATGAATATTGGCAGCTGCGTGAGCATGAGAGCAGCACGGCCGCCGATTGCTGCCTGAATCTGGCCGCTGGCATCCTGCAGCTGGCTGTGGGCCCCGACCATGAAAAGGCCGCGCTGGCCCGCCTGAACGATGGTTTCTTTGCCGTGGTTACGCTGGGTACTCCCGCCGCCCAAATGGCAAAGGTCGTGCGCGAGGCGATGAACGACTCCCGCCGGGAGTTCAACATCTCGCTCTCCCGCCGCGGCAGCTTCACCGTGGCGATCGCCTCGGCCGAGTGGGGTGAGACCGCCTCTTGGGATATGATGCTCTCCCTCGCACAGCAGCGCCTGTGACCGAATAAAACAACCCCCTTGTGTACATACTGGCATTGACCGCTAAATGTACACAAGGGGGATTTTGTTATGCAGAGCGATAATGAAAAGATGCTGCAGGAAATCGTGCAGAACACCGAGATGGGCAAAAACACACTGGATGAGCTGATGGGCCTGACCCATGACCAGAAGCTGAAGGACGAGATGCTGCGCCAGAAACGGGAGTACCGCCGCCTCAATCAGGCTGCCCACACAGCGCTGGACGCCATTGGTGCCGAGGCGCACGGCCAGAGCGCTGCCGCAAGGATGAGTGTCAGCATGGGAATCCGCACCCGGACGATGCTGGACAAATCCACCCGCAATCTGGCCACCATGCTGGCCGAGGGCAGCGGGCAGGGCGTGCTGGACTGCAAGCGCGCCGAGAAGGACTACCCCACCGCCAGCCCCGGGGCCATGCAGCTCTGCCATGAGCTGGGCCGCTTCCAAAGCGAGGCCGAGCAGACCTGGCGCGGCTTCGTGTGAAAAAGCCTTCCCCCTTGGGGCTGCGCCCGCAGGCGCGTGTCGGAGCGCAACCGCCGAAGGCGGCTCTTGGCGCGGAGACTGAAGGTGGCCGTAGGCCGGATGAGGGGCGGCCTTCCCGCTGCAGCCCATTCACGGGCAATCGCGGAAAAGCCGCCCCTCATCAGTCACCTTTGGTGACAGCTTCCCCCGCGGGGGAAGCTTTTTACTTACAATTTCAGATCCCCTTCCTTGATCCAGCCCTTTTTGCGCAGGAGCTCACAGAAAAGGACGCTCAGGACGGCGGGCAGGATAAAGCAGACAAGCGCCAGCCCGGCCCAGTCGAAGGCCGTGATGGCCCGGCCGCTCTCGACCCAGCCGGTATAGACGCCGATCTGGCCGACCAGACCGCAGGTGCCCATGCCGCTCGACACGGCGGGGCCGTTCATCTCAAGATGGAACAGGCAGGTGGCGACAGGCCCGGTGATGGCGGCTGCCAGCGTCGGCGGAATCCATGTGCGGGGATTGCGCAGGATGTTGGGCATCTGCAGCATGCTGGTGCCAAGCCCCTGACTGACCAGCCCGCCGATGCCGTTCTCCCTGTAGCTCATAACGGCAAAGCCGACCATCTGGGAGCAGCAGCCCGCCACGGCGGCGCCGCCGGCCAGCCCGGTCAGCCCCAGCGCTGCGCAGATGGCCGCGCTCGAGATGGGCAGCGTCAGTGCCATGCCGACGAGGACAGAAACGAGAATGCCCATCAGCAGGGGCTGCAGCTCGGTGGCCCACATGATCAGGCTGCCCACGGCGGATGCCGCTGCGCCGATGGCCGGGGCGCACAGCGCGCTGAGCCCTACGCCAACCAGAATCGTGACTGCCGGGGTGACCAGAATATCGACCTTGGTCTCCTTGCTTACCAGCTTGCCGACCTCAGCCGCAACGATTGCGATAAGGTAAACGGCCAGCGGGCCGCCTGCACCGCCCAGTTCATTGGCGGCACCGCCCACGGCAATCAGGCTGAACAGCACGAGCTGCGGTGCATGGAGCGCATAGCCGATGGAGGCAGCCATGGCCGGGCCTGCCACGGCAGCGGCATACCCGCCCGCCATGACAAGAAAAGCAAGCCCGGTCTGCTGGCCCAAGGTCTTGATGATCGTGCCGATGAGCAGGCTGGCAAACAGGCCCTGTGCCATGGCGCCCATCGCGTCAATGCCGTAGCGATGCGCCGAGATAATGACATCCTTGCGCTTGAAAAAAGAACGAAGCTCTTCCATTTGTACTCTCCTCTTTCCGATAATAATGAAATTTTAGCATTTTGCGTTGGGGAATACAACCGCTTTCCCTAAAATGCGCCGAATTGCACAGATTTATTGAAAAAGCAAGCCGAATGCGGTACAATTAAATAAAATGTGGCAGGGGAGTCCGGCGGCCCGCTGCCCTACATACTGCCGGGACGGAGGTTCATTGTGGCCAACAAGAAAAAGAAAAAACACCCCGCACCCGCTGCGCAGCCCGCAGAAAGGCGTGCCCCGGCGGATTGCCCCGTGCAGCCGCCCCGCACCGCGAAGCTGATGGGAGCGCTCTGCTACCTGAATGTGCTGATCCTGATTCCCGCCTGCAGCAAATGGCGGCACGATGATTTCGTGAAATTTCATCTGAATCAGGGCCTTGTGCTGCTGGCGCTGGCAACGGTCTGCGCCTGTGTTGGGTTTCTGCCGCACGGCAGCGAGATGGGCCTGACCCTGACGCTGCTGGTGGACGCCCTCTCTCTGGTAGGGCTGGTGCAGACCCTGCGCGGCCTGAAAAGCCCGCTGCCGGGTGTGCGCAATATTACGAAGGGATTCCATCCGTTTGACTGAATAAGGAGATGTTTGCTATGTCTAAAGCTGTTATCTTTTTTGCCCCCGGCTTGGAGGAGTGCGAGGGCCTGCTCTGCGTGGATATTCTGCGCCGCGCCGGTGTGGAAGTGACGATTGCCGCTGTCGGCGGGGAGAAAATTGTCAAGAGCGCCCGTCAGGTCAACATTGTGGCCGATGCGCTGGCTGAGGAACTGGACTATGCGGCCTTCGATGCCTGCATCCTGCCCGGCGGTATCCCCGGCGTGCCGAATCTCAAGGCCGATGCCACGGTCAAAAGGGTCTGTCAGGACTTTGCCGCGGGCGGCAAGCTGGTTGCGGCTATCTGTGCGGCGCCTACGGCACTGGCGGCCTTCGGCGTGCTGAACGGCAAAAAGGCAACGGTCTACCCCGGCATGGACGCTGACCTGACCGCCGCCGGGGCCAGCTACACGGGCCTGCCCATCACAATTGACGAGAATATTGTCACCGGAGAGGCACTGGGGGCAGCCATCCCCTTTGCGCTGGCGCTGGCCCGTATGCTGGCCGGTGCAGACGCCGCCAACAAGGTCAAGAGCGCCATCGTATACCAGTAAGACGGACAATAAAAACAGCCCCGGCCGGCAGGTCGGGGCTGTTGGTTTTGTTATGGGTCACTTCCGTCCGCGCTGCAGCTCGATCCATGCAAGGTCACCGCGCTCAAGGCCGTGGATCAGCACCTCGGCTGTGGCAATGTTGGTGGCAACGGGGATCGTGTGCATGTCACACAGGCGCAGCAGCATCACATCATTCGGCTCACCGGGCTTGGCGCTGACCGGATCGCGGAAAAAGAGCAGCATGTCGATCTCACCGCAGCCGATCATTGCAGCGATCTGCTCGGCACCGCCGCGCCCGCCCGGATACAGGCAGCGCACCGGCAGCCCGGTGGCATCGTGGACGATCTTGCCGGTCACACCGGTGGCAACCAGTTCGTTCTCCGACAAAATGCGCAGATAGGCTGTGCAGAACTGCGCCATCAACTCCTTGCGGGAATCGTGGGCAATTAATGCGATTCTCATAGCTGAACTCTCCCTCCGTACAGCCGTACTGCGACTGCACACAAACGTATACTATATAATAATACATATGTACAAAAAATGCAAGTGCCGGACGGACAAAAATGCCCATAAAAACGGCGCTATGCCAAAAACCTTGGCAGAATGGCCAAACTCGGCTGTGAAATTTTGGTGAAACAGCGCGCGGCAGTTGTGCTATAATGGAAAAAACGGACAGACACTGTATGTGATTCTGTCTAAAAGGAGGATCTACCATGAGGAAATCTGCCCAGACCGTCATCCGTCCGGATGCCTACTATACGATTGCAGCAGCCAACGGCCGCGTGCTGGAAGTGGCCGATTTCAACACTGAGAACGGTGCCTCGGTCCGTCTGTGGAGCTATGAGGGCCAGCCCTGGCAGCAGTGGAGCTTTGAGGAATCGGCCGAGGGCGAGTACCGCATCAAAAACCGCTTTACCGGCAAGGTCATGGATCTGGCTATGTCCGGCGTCAGCAACGGCACCTGGGTACACCAGTGGAGCCGCACGGCCGGTGCCGGTCAGCGCTGGCAGATCGTTGACGCGGGCGGCGGCAAGGTCAAGCTGCGCAATGTGCTCGCGGATAAGGTCATCGACCTTGTAGGTATGCGCGTTGACAACGGCACGCAGGCCCAGATCTGGCAGGATGTATTCGGTGAGAACCAGCTTTGGAGACTCGATCCTGTGCCCGAGCGGCTGCTGAATAAGGAAACGCCTGCCCCCAAGCCCAAGGAGGAGCCGCGGCGCACGACCCGCACCCAGACTGAGAAGAAAACCTCCGGCAAGGCGGCCCGCCGGACGAGTAAGAACAAGTGAGAAAAGCCTTCCCCTGCGGGGGAAGCTTTTTTTGTGGGTTGCAGGCAGCGCAAAATGTTGTTATAATAGTAAAAAACCGAAAGGCAGTATGACCATGCAGTTTACCGAGCTTACCAATGTTTCGCCCGAGATCATCCGCGCTACGCAGGCGATGGGCTTTACCGATATGACCGAAATTCAGGAGAAGGCCATCCCGCTGATGCTGGGCGGGCATGATATGATCGCCAAGGCGCCTACGGGCACCGGCAAAACGGTGGCGTTCGGTATCCCCATCCTGTCCAAGGTGGACCCCGCCAGCCTCAAGCCGCAGGCAGTCGTCCTGAGCCCCACGCGTGAGCTGGCCCAGCAGATCGCGCAGGATCTGCAAAATCTGGCGCAGTTCCTGCCGGAGATCAAGATCGTCTGCGTCTACGGCGGCGCAGGCATGGATAAGCAGCAGCGACAGCTCAAGCAGGGCTGCCAGATCGTTGTGGCTACGCCGGGCCGCCTGATGGACCATTACCGGCACCACGCCATTGATGTGTCGCAGGTCCGGACCGTCGTGCTGGACGAGGCTGATGAGATGCTGAACATGGGCTTCTACAAGGATGTGAAGTACATTATCGACCTGATGAAGCACCGCGAGAGCCTGTCGATGTTCTCGGCCACGATCAGCCGCGAGGTGCTGGACATCGGCTGGCTGTACCAGCACAATGCCGCCGAGGTCAGCGTCCGCCCCGTTGAGGATTCCAGCCCGAAGATCGCCCAGTACAAGCTGCTGACCACCGGCCGCGACAAGCTGGCGGATGCCGCGCAGATCATCATCTCCGAGGGCTACAAGCGGGTCATGATCTTCTGCAACACTAAGTATAACACCGGTATGCTGGCCAACCAGCTGGCGCGCCTGAACTTTAATGTGGACTGCCTGCATGGCGACCTGTCGCAGGCGGAGCGCAACCGGATCATGACCCGGTTCAAGGCCGGCGAGATAGATGTGCTGGTGGCCACCGATGTCGCAGCCCGCGGCATTGATGTCTCCGATGTGGATGCCGTTATCAACTACGATGTGCCCGAGGAAAACGAGCACTACACCCACCGCATCGGCCGCACCGGCCGTGCCCGCAAGCAGGGCGCAAGCTACCTTTTCTATACGAAGGAGGAGCAGAAGCGGGTCGAGCAGCTGCTGCGTCTGACCCGCAACACCGATGACTGCAAGGCCGTGAAGTTTGACTTCAACCACGAGCATTTGGCGGTGGAGGAAAAAGCAGCGGAGGATAAGTTCCAGATCAAGGCGTATTTTTGAGAAAGGCTTCCCCTTTGGGGGAAGCTGTCCGCGAAGCGGACTGATGAGGGGTAAGCTTGCCCTTATTGCCCGCAAATGGATTGCCATGGCGGACGCGCATCGACATGCGCCCGCGGGGCATCGAGGACGCCGCCCCCTACAACAAAAAAGCACCTGCCTATTCCACACAGGCAGGTGCTTTTTTATAAGAATTTACAGACTCTCGATCATCCGTGCAACGATCTCGGTCGCGGTCTTGATGTACTCCGCAATGCTGAACTGCTTGACGACCAGAACCTCATAGCCGCTCTCGTCCGCGTTGTCGCTCATGGCACGCAGGATGACGCAGGGGACATCGTTGCGCCCGGCAATCTGGCTGACCGCAGCGCCCTCCATCTCGACACAGTCGGGATGGCACTTTTCCTCGATGGCTTTTTTCGTCTCGGCATCGCCCACAAAGGTGTCGCCGGTGGCGATCTTGCCCGCAATGGCCTTCACACCGCAGGCTGCGCAGGCGTCCAGCGCGGTCTGCACAAGAGCGGGGTCCCCATGGTATTCGGTCTGGAACGGTGCGCTTTGGGCAATCATGCTCAGCTCTGCATCGTGGTAAACGACCGTCTCGCCGATGCAGACATCGCCGATGCCGATCTTGCTGGTCATGTTGCCGGCAATGCCGCTGAAAATCAGCCTGTCAATGCCGTATTTTGTGCAAAGCACCTGCACGGTGGAGGCGGCGTTGGCCTTGCCCATGCCCGCACAGCAGACAACGACCTGCTTGCCGTGCAGGGTGCCGCGGTGGTATTCCACCCCGGCGTATTGCTCCTTGGTTACACTTTCCAGCCGGGCACACAGCTGGTCCACTTCATCGGGCATAGCGCCCATAATGCCAATAATCATCTTGCATTCTCCTAAAAAAGGCGTTATACGGGCAATTATACATTGAACAGGAACTCGATGACATCGCCGTCATTCACAACATATTCCTTGCCCTCGGTGCGCTGCAGGCCCTTGGACTTGACGGCGGCATAGTTGAAATGGGCGTCCTCAAGGTCCTTGTAGGCAATGACCTGTGCGCGGATGAAGCCGCGCTCAAAATCGCTGTGGATCTTGCCGGCGGCCTGCGGGGCCTTGGTGCCGCGCTTGATGGTCCATGCACGGCACTCTTTTTTGCCGTCAGTCAAAAAGCTGATAAGACCCAGCAGCTCATAGCTGGCCTTGATGAGCTTGTCCAGACCGGTGGATTCAATGCCCATTTCCTGCAGGAACGCGATTTTTTCCTCCTGCGTGGAGCCGGCAATGTCCTCCTCGGTCTTGGCGCAGATGGGGATGGCCTGCGCGTTTTCTTCCTTGGCGCGGGCGGCCACCAGCGGGAAGTAGGGATTCTCGTCCAGCCCGCCGAGCAGATCGTCCTCGCCCACATTGCAGGCGTAGATCACAGGCTTGGCGGAGAGCAGGCCCAGCTCCTTGCGGACGGCCTTCTGTGCATCGTCACCCTCGTCAAAGTCGAAGGAGCGCGCCGGCTTGCCGCCCTCAAGCCAGGAGGCCAGCTCCGCCAGCCAGCCGGCCTCTGCCGCGGCAGCCTTGTTGCCGGTTTTGGCGGCCTTCTGCTGGCGGCCAAGGCGGTTGCTGACGACCTCCAGATCGGCCAGAATCAGCTCCAGATCAATGGCATCAATATCGCGGATGGGGTCAACGCTCTCGGGCTTGTTGACATCCTCCACAACATGGATGATGTTGTCATCGTCAAAGCAGCGCACCACATGGACGATGGCATCGCACTCGCGGATATGCCCCAGAAACTTGTTGCCGAGGCCCGCGCCCTGGCTGGCACCCTTGACAAGGCCAGCAATATCAACAAATTCAACAATGGCAGGGGTTTTCTTGTCGGTCTGCCAAATCTCGGCCAGCTTGTCCAGCCGTGCATCAGGCACCGGCACAATGCCGGAGTTCGGCTCAATGGTGCAGAAGGGGTAATTGGCTGCCTGCGCATTCTGTGTGCTGGTCAGCGCATTGAACAAAGTCGATTTGCCCACATTGGGCAGACCCACGATACCTAATTTCATAGCGTTTTGTATCTCCCGTCATTGGATTTTGACATATAGACAAAGTATATCACACATCGTGCATCTTTTCAAGGCTGCCGATGGTTGGCGGGCATTAAAAAAGCCCCTTTCAACTGCCATACAGCAGCCAAAAGGGGCTTAAATCGTACTATAACATCTATCGTAGTTGAGCTACGATTTTTCGCAACAATTGTCGCAGCAAAACTGAGTTTTGCGCGGCGCGGCGGTTAAGCAACGCGGCCAACTGTTGATTGGATGTCTATTTTAGTGCGATACTTCGCAGAAATCTTTCGACTACAGCTCGGCGAAGTACTTAATGGTGCGGACCATCTGAGAGGTGTAGGAGTTCTCGTTGTCGTACCAAGAAACGACCTGAACCTGATAGGTGCCCCGTCAATTATTATCGCTGTATAGCTGTTTTTTCGTTCTTTTGGTGGCTGTATGCTTTCTTTTTTCGTAGCGAAATTTCACAACAATTGTCGTAGTTGGGAAACTTCTTTATTTCTTTATTTAGGTGTTGACCTTCGTAGCAGGATTCTTGCTTTTTCTACCCTCTTTCTATTGCTTTATTGCGGCTTTCCAGCCTGTTTTATATACTCCCTCTAACGCCGCTGCGCGGCGCTGAGAGGGGCTGTAACGGTTTATGCGGTGGTATGCTGACGAATCAGTTTATCAAGCGTAGGGCGCGAAATTTCAAGCGTTTTTGCAAGCTGTGCCTTGTTCAACTCGCGGTTCAAATAGCGCTGATACTGTGCGGCAAAATCGTCCGCTTTGACCTCTTTGCGGCCTTTGAACTTGCCTTGTGCTTTTGCAATAGCGATACCCTCGCGCTGGGCGTTGACCCGGAGACGGCCTCCAAGGACGCCTGCAAGGTCGAGCACGACCTGAGCGAGGAGACCTACAGCAAGATGATCGCCTTTGCGGAAAAGGCGGAAAAAGAGCTGTAATTTGCCGATTACGAAAAGGAACGCCCCGAAGGCATGACGCTTTCGGGGTGTTTGTAATTTTGGGAAATACATCGTAGGGGCGGGTTCCATATCCGCCCATGGGGCTTTACGGTTGCCGTAACGTTGGCCGGCGGAGCGGGGGGCACCCCGCCCTACACCAACGATACCGTTGGCAATGTCCACTTATATGCCAAAAGGGGCGAACCTTGGGTTCGCCCCTTTACGCATCTTACAAAATCAATACAGCGGCTTGCTCTCCGGCTCCTGCGCGGGCTCGGTCGGCTCGGCTGCGGGGGCAGCGGCGGGCTGACGGCGCGCGGCGGCGACCTCCTGATGGAAGGTCACGGGGTTCGCGTGGTAGCGCTTCTCGATCTCAGCGTCGTAGCCGATCATCGCATCGGGATAGGTGCTCTGCATCTGGCGCAGAATCTCCTGCGCTTCGTCCTCATTGCGGACGTAGATATCGTGGCAGGCACGTTTCTCCTTCGCGCCGAAAACGCGCACCATCAGCTCTTTTCTCACGGTCAGGATGCCGTAAGCTTTGTGGCGCACTGTGTACTGGTACGCCCAGACCACATCGTCACCGGCCAGCACCCAGGAATTGCCGCCCTTGTCGTACATCAGCCAGCTGCGGTTCATGCGGACCTTGCCATCCTGCATCGTGTCCTCGTAGAAGCGGTCGAGGGCCTGCTCGGTGGCCTGCGGGTCGTCCGAAGCCTTGATGTAGTTGCGAATCTGCTTCTGGAAGCCACCCGTCAGGGAGCGGACGACAAACCAAATCAGCAGTGCCAGCACCAGCAGCATCACAATGCCCATGAAGCCCAGCACAAAGGTATCGCTGCCGTCGATCTCGTCATCGGTCAGCACCAGCGGCAGGAAGGTGCAGCCGTCCTCCAGACCGATGTCGTCATAGCTGAAACCGGCGTCGATGAAGTAGTCCTCCCACAACTGCTTGGTCTCATCGTCCATCCGCTTCAGGGTGCCGCGCACGGTCACGTAAGAGCCGTCCCACTCGTAGCTGCCATCCTCGTCGTCCAGCATGCGCGCGGTGTCGTCGACGACCGCCTCGGCGTCGTCGATTTTGGACGCGGGCACTTCCAGACCGATGTAAATGGTTGCATCCGGCGTGTTGATGGGCATAATGTACTCACGCGCGGAGACCTCATCGCGCTTGCCGCTCTCGCTGCGGACGGTTTCGGCGTAGTAGTCGATCAGGGTATCGACGTCCATCGTGATATATTGTCCCTGCAGGGAGAGGATGTCCTCGTGGTCGTCCAGCGGCTCAAAGTAGGCGGGGCCGGCCAGCATCTTGACGATGCCGGGGCCAAACACCACGCCGAGGGCGGCCGTGACGATGCCCAGCACGATGATGCACCACAAATTGCCGAGCAGGGTTTTCTTTTTCAAGGATTCCAGCATTTTGTTTACCCCATTCTTTTTGTTAGAATTTACAATAAGTATACCGGTTTGTTCATATATTGTCAACCGGTTACGCATGTTTGCGCAAAAAAATTCAATAGTCAAATGCAACAACTTTTGCTTATATTTTGTACATTTTATCGCACCACAACAAGGCCGTCAACACCCACTCTTTTGTTGGCAGCCTGTTATAACCCCTATTCTATTGCACCGACTATAACACATCACGCCTTTTTCGCAAAAAATCTTTGGGTGTTGCTTCCTAAAGCCGGTCATACACAGCGCGCAAAAAAACGCCCCTTCCGGTCAAACCGGAAGGGGCGGGGTTCAGCTATTTAATTCGCAGTTAAGCTACTCGCAGATTACAGCTCAGCGAAGTACTTAATGGTGCGGACCATCTGAGAGGTGTAGGAGTTCTCGTTGTCGTACCAAGAAACGACCTGAACCTGATAGGTGTCATCGTCGATCTTAGCGACCATGGTCTGGGTGGCATCGAACAGAGAGCCGTAGCGCATGCCGATGACATCGGAGGAAACGATCTGATCCTCGTTGTAGCCGAAGCTCTCAGAGGCAGCAGCCTTCATGGCGGCGTTGATGGCTTCCTTGGTGACATCCTTGCCCTTGACAACGGCAACCAGAATGGTGGTGGAGCCGGTGGGGACGGGAACGCGCTGAGCAGAGCCGATCAGCTTGCCGTTCAGCTCGGGGATGACCAGACCGATGGCCTTGGCAGCACCGGTGGAGTTGGGAACGATGTTCTGGGCACCGGCACGGGCACGGCGCAGGTCGCCCTTACGCTGCGGGCCGTCCAGAATCATCTGGTCGCCGGTGTAAGCATGAACGGTGGTCATGATGCCGGAGACGATGGGGAAGGCCTTGTTCAGGGTGTCGGCCATGGGGGCCAGGCAGTTGGTGGTGCAGGAAGCGGCGGAGATGACCTGATCCTCAGCGGTCAGGGTCTTCTCGTTGACGGAGTAGACGATGGTCTTCAGGTCGTTGCCAGCGGGAGCAGAGATGACGACCTTGCGGGCGCCAGCCTGAATGTGAGCCTCGGCCTTAGCCTTGCTGGTGTAGAAGCCGGTGCACTCCAGAACGACATCGATGCCCAGCTCGCCCCACGGGCAATCCTTGGCATCCTTAATGGCATAGATGGTGATCTTCTTGCCGTCGACGACGATGTAATCCTCGCCAGCCTCAACGGTGTGCTTGTTCTCGCCGATCTTGCCCAGGAAAGAGCCCTGTGCAGTGTCGTACTTCAGCAGGTGAGCCAGCATAGCGGGGCTGGTCAGATCGTTGATGGCGACAACTTCGTAGCCGTCAGCCTCAAACATCTGACGGAAAGCCAGACGGCCGATACGGCCAAAACCATTGATAGCAACTTTAACAGCCATAGTGAAATCCTCCCAAGATTTGTCTTTTTCACCTTATGAGCGGTAGCCCGCTCGTCGGTATGGTACTATTGTACCCCATTTGCAGCGTTTCTGCAAGAGGGGTGTTATTCTTTTAACACGATTTTTTCAAAAAATCTGTACATTTTTTGAAATTCCAGCTATTACCACTGCGCCGGGCGTAAACACGGGGCAGACTAAGGGCAGACTTTGCAGAGAAAGTGGGGGAGTGCCATGCCGGTTTTTGGGCAGACACGCGCAGCACTGGCGGCGGCTGCGGCGCGCGGGGCAGACATAGTATCCTCGCTGCGGCTGGTTATGACGGCCGAGGCGCTGACGGCCCCGGTTCCGGGGCTGGCGCTGGAGCTGAACACCGAATTGGAGGTGCTGTGCGATGCCTGCCGGGAGCTGGCAGCCTGCCGCGGCGGCTGGCTGTACCTCTGCCCGGCAGGGGATGTGCAGCCCGCCGCACTGCCGCGCGGGCTGCTGCACGGCGTTGTGTTGAGCTTTCTGCGCGGGGTGCTGCGCAGCGGCGGCCGGGCGGTGATCCGTGTGCTGCCGCACGGCGAGGCCGCAGTGCTGACCCTGCAGGGCGGCAGGCCGGACAGGATGCCCGGGGATCTGCCCGCGCTGCTGCACCGCTGCGGTGCTTATGTCACGACCGGGGACGGCGGGCGGTACGCAGCGGCGGTTCGTCTGGCCCCGGCACAGGGCCTGCCGCTGCGGGAGGCCCCCGCGCTGGCAGAGCTGCTGCTGGACCGCTACAGCGCACCAAGGGTCTACCTGCAGGGGTTCTGTGTGGAGGAGGAATGATTGGTACAAAAATGCAGGGGCGAGTATGACTCGCCCCTGCAGTGTTATTCGGTTTCCTCCCCGCAGGCCTGCCATGCGCCGACCAGCCCGCACAGCCCGAACAGGCCGATGCCGGTGCCGGTCAGCAGGTCCGGCAGCACCAGCATGCCGCGTGCTGCCTCAAACAGGGTCTGCGGCAGCTCCAGCCCGGTGCAGAGCAGGAACGCCCCGGTGCCCGCTGCAAACAGCGTGTGGCCGCAGGGCAGCCCCGGCACAAGGAATACCTTCAGCAGCACGACCGCCAGCAGCAGGGCGGCTGCGGCGCTGAGGATCCGCAGGGAGCAGGGCAGCCGATGGAGCGAGGCGGGGGTGAACTGAAAGCGCCAGAGCAGCTTCCAGAGGAAGAACAGCGGCACGACCCCGGCCAACAGCGGGCGGCCCAGCCGCTGGCGCTGCATGCCGAAGCCGCTGAACGCCCGCACGGCGTAATACAGCAGCCAGCCGCCGCAGAAAACCGGCAGCAGAAAATCCGCCCAAGCCGCCCACACCGGGTAACCGGTGGAGAAGAACGCGGGGAACTGCACGGCGTAGAGAACGACACTGACGGCGGAAAAACCGGCAGCGACCAACACGGCGCCGGTCAGCGCCATGCAGATGCCAAGCGGCCAGCAGGTGTCCTGCAGGCCGGCGGGCTGGGCTGCCGCGCGGCGGGCGGGCAGGTAGGGCAGTGCCAGCGCCGCCAGCCACGGGATGTACCGCAGCCAGACGGAACCCGCCGCGGCAAAGCCGGTTTCAGCATCGGACCAGAGCAGCAGGTCGGCCAGATGCAGACCGGCCATAGCCAGCCCTAAGGCCAGCACTGCAATGGCGTTGGGATGTTTATTTTTCATGAAAGTGCCTCGTTTCATACAGGGCGCGGCCGCCGCATATACATGGGACAAGCCGCGCGGGGATACCCCTATTGTACCGCCCCGCGCCGCAAATTGCAAGGAGGGCACGCCCCTTGAAAAAAACATTCCGCCGTGCGGCGGTGCTGACCCTGCTGACCCTTGCCGCGCCCTTTGCGGCGCTGCCGCTGGCAAGGCCTGCGGCTGTCGGCAGTGAGCCGCCGCCCGCCGCCGCGCAGCAAGCCGCCACGCCGCAGCCGCAGCCCACCGCCGTGCCGGCAGAGCGCAGCTTTGATGCGGCCGCACCGATACTTATTGAGGATGACGGCGAGACGCGCACCGTCAGCGTGCAGGCGTTTCTCATCGGCACGGCCGCCAGTGAGATGCCGCCCGACTGGCCAGAGGATGCCATTCTGGCCCAGATGGTGGCCGCCCACAGCTATGCCCTGAGCCTGAACGGCGCAGCGTTCGATTGCAGCAGCGCCCGCTGTGCAGGCTGGACCGATGCCGAGGTGCTGCAGGCGCGCTGGGGCGATGCGTTCGACAGCAGCTATGGCAGACTTGCCGCACTGGCGCAGACTGCAGCGGGGGCGGTGCTGTGCTGGGACGGCGCGCCCGCTGCGGCCTGCTACCACAGCATCAGCACCGGAAGAACCGAGGCAAGCCAGAATGTCTGGACGCAGGCGGTGCCGTATCTGCAGGGGGCTGCCTCGCCATGGGACGCTGACGCGCCGGGGTATGAAACGACCGTCACCTACAGTGCCGAGCAGGTCTATACCGCCCTGCTTGGCCTTGGCCTTGCGGCGGAGGAGATACAAAACACCCCCGCCGACTGGTTCGGCGAGGGTGTGCGGGACGAAGCGGGGTATCTGGCGCAGATGTCGGTCTGCGGACAGATATTTGCCGGGACAAGGCTGCGCAGCGCGCTCAGTCTGCGGTCTGCAGCGTTCACTGTGGCCTATGACGCAGGGGAGAACGCATTTGCCTTTACGACCCACGGCTATGGCCACGGCGTGGGCCTGAGCCAGTACGGTGCGAAAGCCATGGCCGAGCAGGGCAAGAGCTGGCGGGAAATTTTGAAATGGTACTTCCCGGGTTGCCGTGGCACACCTGCCCCTCATCAGTCAGCGGGCGGGGCCGCTGACAGCTTCCCCCGCAGGGGAAGCCTTTCCCGCGTACAAAAAAACAGACGCCGTTTTCACAGCGTCTGTTTTTTGTTTTATTGCCCGGCCGGCAGGGTAAACACAAACCGGCACCATTTGCCCTCCTCGCTCTCGGCGTGGATCTGCCCGCCCGAAAGGTTGATGAGGATCTTGCAGATATGCAGCCCCAGACCGCTGCCGCGGGTGTTCATGCCGCGGGAACGGTCCTCTTTATAAAAGCGTTCAAACACAAAGGGCAGGGCCTCGGGGGCGATGCCTGCACCCGTGTTCTCGATGCGCACCTCCACCATGCTCCCGTGCTTTTCGGCAGCAAAGCGGATGGCACCGCCCGCCGGGGTGAACTTGATGGCATTATCTACAATGTTATACACGACCTGATGCACAAAATCCGGGTCAGCATAAATCGGCAGCGGGTCGCCGCCCAGCCCCTGTATGTCGATTTTTCCGTCCTCAATGCGCTGCTCATCGCTGAGTACGACATCGGTGACGGTTTTCCACAGATCGTAGGTCTGGGCGTGGATAGGCACCTCGCCCGCCTCCAGCTTGGTGATGTCCAGCATGTTCTGGACCAGCCGCGCCAGACGCCCCGTCTCCTGCGAGACGATGCCGAGGTAGTGCTTTGTCTCCTCGGGCGGGATGGTGCCGTCCAGCATACCGTCGATGAAGCCCTTGATCGTCGTCATCGGGGTGCGCAGCTCATGCGCGATGTTGCCCATGAACTGCCCGCGGGAATTGTCGATGGTCTGCAGCCGGGACGCCATATTGTTAAAGGTGGTCGCAAAGTCGGCCAGCTCCACGCAGCCGTCCACCGGGGCGCGGGCGGTAAAATCACCGCTGCCCAGCCGCCGCGCGGCCTCACTGATGTCCTCGATCGGGCCGGTGATGCGGCGGGCCAATACCCAGCACAGCACGCTGCACAGCAGCAGGATGGCGGCGGCCGAAATGCCGAACATGGCCAGCATATCGGTCATGTAGCTGCCTAAGGCGTTCATGGGGCTGGCGGCAAACAGGTAGCCGTCCTGCCCGCCGACGGTAATGCGCCGCCCGGCAGTGTAGTATTTTGCGTTGTACACGCCGTCCAGCGTGCCGGTCTCAAAAATATCGCTGCCTTCATCAAGCTGTGCAATGTAAGCAGGCGGCACACTCGCGCCGGTGAAGGCCTCATCCCCGGTATGCAGCAGGATGCTGCCGCTTTTGTCAGCGATAAAGACCAGCGCGCCGGAGGTGGTGTTGAACAGCTCAAACCCGCTGTGGGCGCGCTCGACAAGATCCTCGCCCTGCAGGGGACGGGTCACGATCGACCCCTCATCGGCAAAACGCTCGCTCAGCGCGGTTGCGCCGTTCAGCACATCGGTCAGCGAGTTTTTGCGTTCGCTGATAAAATAGGCCGCCGACAGCGCGGTCTGGATGGCGCACATAACGCTCAGGCCCAGCACCAGCACGGCGGCGATGGTCGCAAAAAACTCGCGGCTGATCGTGTTGCGGCGGCTCATTCCCTGACCTCGAACTTATAGCCGACGCCCCAGACGGTCTTGAGGCTCCACTGCTCGGAGGCGCCCTCCAGCTTTTCACGCAGGCGCTTGACATGGACATCAATCGTGCGGGAATCGCCGTAATACTCAAAGCCCCACACCTCGTCCAGCAGCTGGTCGCGGGTGTAGACACGGTTGGGGTGGCCCGCCAGACAGGCCAGCAGCTCCAGCTCCTTGGGCGGGGCCTCGACGACCTTGCCCTTGACCTTCAGTTCATAGCGGTTCATGTCGAGGTGCAGGTTGTCAAAATCGTAGACGCCCTTGTTCTCCTCCTCCTTGGCGGAGGAACGGCGCAGCACGGCCTTGATGCGGGCCGTGACCTCCTTGGCGTCAAACGGCTTGACAATGTAGTCATCGGCACCCAGCTCAAGGCCCAGCACCTTGTCATAGGTCTCGCCCTTGGCGGTCAGCATGATAATGGGGGTGTTGTCCTTGGCGCGGATCTTGCGGCAGACCTCCCAGCCGTCCATGACCGGCATCATGACATCGAGCAGCACCAGATCGGGGTGCAGCTTGTCAAACTCGGTCAGCGCGGCCGAGCCGTCATGGACCATCGTCACATTGTAGCCCTCCTTGACAAGGTAGAGGCGGAGCAGCTCGCAGATATTTTTATCGTCATCGACGACCAGAATTTTTTCATTTGCCATCTTGGTTTCCTCCTACAGCCGTACAGAGCGGTTAATATTCTTATTATACTGCATAATTGTGGATAAAAAAAGAACAGAAACGGTGGATTGTGAAAAAATGTTGCGTTCGGCATACGGCACCCCCGGATAAGCAAAAAAGCACAGGCGGCAGCGGCGCGGCGGCGCACACTGCCCTCTGTGCTTCAGGCGTTGGGGTCACTTGTTTTGCGTAGATTTCTCGGCAAAGTCGATCATCTTGCGGTAGGTTTCCTCGCTCAGGTCATGCTCCACCTTGCAGGCGTCCTTGGCAGCGATGTCCGGGTCAACACCCAGCGCCACAAAGAACGCCGTAAGCGCACGGTGGCGGCCGTAGATGCGCTGTGCGATCTCCATGCCGGGGGCCTCCAGCTTGATAAAGCCATCCGGGTCCATCGAAATATAACCGTTCTCGCGCAGGTTTTTCATCGCCACGCTGACGCTGGGCTTGGAAAACCCCATGGCCACCGCAATATCGATCGAGCGGACGGAGCCCTTCTTCTCCTGCAGCATCAGGATCTTTTCAAGATAATCCTCTGCGGATTCGTGAATATTCATGGCCACAGCCTCCTTCCAGACAGAATAGTATTATCCTTATCATACCACACCCGGCGGCGATTTGCAAGGCTCAAGCCGCACCGTTCCGCAGAACACCGTGACGGCATCGCCGGTCAGCAGTATGGTGTCGTCACGGCACACCTGCACCTCCAGTGTGCCGCCCGGCATCTGCACCAGAATGGGTGCACCGCGCGGACAGCGGCCGGTCAGCACGGCGGCGGCCGCTGCGGCGCAGGCCCCGGTGCCGCAGGCTAGTGTGGCCCCGCTGCCGCGCTCCCACACGGAAGCGGTCAAAGCCAGCGGGCTGAGCTGCTGCACAAACTCAACATTGATGCCGCCGGTAAAGGCCGGGTGATGCTCCAGCGCGCGGCCGTACCGGGCCAGCGCCTCCCCGGCGGGCGGGGTCTTGCGGGTAAAGATGACACAGTGGGGGTTGCCCACAGCCACGCAGCTGACCCGCCAGCTGCGCCCGCCCGCACAGAGGGGCTGCTCCAGCAACGGCCCGCGGCCGAGCGCCTGCGCGCCCACGGCATCCCCGGCAGCGGTAAAGCGGCCCATCTCGGCCTGCCACAGCCCTGCGCCCACACGGCGCAGGATGCGCCGCCCGGCGCGCGGCGTGTCGATGTGCAGGCAGTCCCGCCGCACACCGTGGGTGTATAAAAATTCCGCCGCACAGCGCACGCCGTTGCCGCACATTGCCCCCTCGCTGCCGTCGGCGTTGAACATCCGCATCGTGGCGTCACCGTCCGCAAGCAGCGGCGGGCAGAGGTAGATCACCCCATCCGCCCCCACGGAATAATGCCGCCGCGAAAGCTGCACCGCCAGAGCGGCGGCATCGGGCGGCAGCCCCGTTCTGCGGCAGTCCAGATACAGGTAATCGTTGCCCGCGCCCTGCATTTTTGTGAAATTCAGCTCCATAGGCCCACCTCCCCGCAAATCCTATGCGTGCGGGGGAAAAATTACCACTTACCCCCTTGACATTCGCAGGAAGATACGATATATATTAAATGTATATCTGTGTATAAAAAGGAGTTAAAGTATGGATTCCGAAGTTTTCAGCCGCATCCGTGATTATTTGGCAGAGCAGCTCGAGGTCGAGCCTGAAAAAATCACCGCCGACAGCGATATCGTCAACGATTTCGGCGCTGACAGCCTGGATGTTATTGATATGATCACCACCCTGTCCGATGAGTTCGGCGTTGAGATCCCCGATGAGGACATCGAGAACTTCCACACCGTCGGCGATGTGGTCAACTATCTGGAAGAAAGAATCTGAACAACAGCCCCGCTTTTGTTCAAGAGAGTGTGAGGATAAGAAAAATGGCGAACGATAAGAAAAAGATGGTTGAGGCGATCACCGCACAGGAGGTCGACTTTGCCCAGTGGTATACCGATATCTGCACCAAGGCTGAGCTGGTAGAGTATTCCAGCGTCAAGGGCTTTGTGGTGCTGCGCCCCTATGGCTATGCCATCTGGGAGAATATCCAGAAGGATCTGGACGCCCGCTTCAAGGCAACCGGCCATGAGAATGTGGCCATGCCCGTGCTGATCCCCGAGAGCCTGCTCAAGAAGGAGGGCGAGCTGGTCAACGGCTTTGCCCCCGAGGTTGCCTGGGTCACGGCCGGCGGCAGCGACCCGCTGGAGGAGCGCCTTGCGGTGCGCCCCACCAGCGAGACGATGTTCTGCGACCATTTCAGCCATGTGCTGCACTCCTACCGCGACCTGCCGATGCTGTACAACCAGTGGTGCAGCGTTGTCCGCTGGGAGAAATCCACCCGCCCGTTCCTGCGCACCCGTGAGTTCTGGTGGCAGGAGGGCCATACCATCCATGAGACTGCCGAGGAGGCCAAGGCCGAGACCGAGCAGCAGCTGAACTGCTACGCTGACTTTGCCGAGCATGACCTGTGCATCCCCGTGCTGAAGGGCCGCAAGACCGACAAGGAAAAGTTTGCCGGTGCGGAGGCAACCTACACCATCGAGGCCATGATGAAGGACGGCAAGGCCCTGCAGAGCGGCACGAGCCACTACTTCGGCGACAAGTTCAGCCGCGCCTACGATGTGACCTTTACCGGCCGCGACAACACGCTGCAGTATCCGTTCCAGACCTCTTGGGGCGCTTCCACCCGCCTGATCGGCGCCATCATCATGACCCACGGCGATGATGACGGCCTGATCCTGCCCCCGGCCATCGCGCCCATTCAGGTCGTGATCGTGCCGGTCGCCGCCCACAAGCCCGGCGTGCTGGACAAGTGCCGCGAGCTGGCTGCCGAGATCGGCCAGTATGCCCGCGTTAAGCTGGATGACAGCGACAAGCAGCCCGGCTGGAAGTTTGCCCAGTGGGAGATGAAGGGCGTGCCCGTCCGCCTTGAGATCGGCCCCCGCGACATCGAGAACGGCCAGTGCGTGCTGGTCCGCCGCGACACCCGCGAGAAGCAGTTTGTCAAGTTTGAGGATCTGGCCACGGCCATCCCCGCTGCTATGGAGGCTCTGGCAAAGGACCTGTATGAGCGCGCACTGCAGAACCGCGAGCGCCGCACCTACAGCGCCACCACGATGGATGAGGTCAAGCAGATCGCCAAGGAGCACACCGGCTTTATCAAGACGATGTGGTGCGGTGATCTGGCCTGCGAGGAGGCCATGAAGAGCGAGGCTGGTCTGTCCAGCCGCTGCATGCCCTTTGCACAGGAGCAGCTGAGCGATGTCTGCCCGGTCTGCGGCAAGCCCGCCCAGAAGATGGTTGTCTGGGGCGTAGCGTACTAAGAAAAAGGGGATGCTGCAAGGCATCCCTTTTCTTGTATATCCTGTAGGGGCGGATTCCCTATCCGCCCGAACCGGGCAGTCACATGACGGGCGGATATGAAATCCGCCCCTACGATATGATGATGAAAATCTTACTTGCGACACTTCTGATTTACGCCCTCAGTCTGGTTCTCACGGCGGTGGGCAGCCGGTTGGCGGGGCGCTGCACCACATGGTGCTGCGCGCTGCTTGGTCTGCCTATGTGGGTCGTGGGGGGCACGGTTGCGCCCTTTTGTCTGGCGCTGCCGCAGCTGGTGCTGGCGTTCCTTGCCGCAGGCATGTCGGTCACGGCGTTGGCGGTCGGCACGGCGCTGGCCGGTGCCGTTACCAATCTGGGGCTGGCGCTGGCAGTCTGCCTGCTGAGCCGCCGCCGGTGTGCCGTGGCTGACCGCGATGAGCTTTGCCGCAAGGCCGTGCTGCTGTTGGCCGCCTGCGGCGTGCTGGCGGTCTTTGTGCGGGACGGTGAGCTGAGCTACACCGGCACTGGTCTGCTGATGGGGCTGTTTGTGCTGTTCGTGCTGACAAGCATTGTCTTTCAGCACAGGTTTACCTATGGCGAGACGATCGAGGCGCTCTCCACCTCGGAAAAAACGCCCCGCCGGCAGCTGGATGCGCAGAAGTATGGCTATACCGCCTATACGATGGCCTTCCCGGTCATGAGCGTCTGGAACGCGCTGAAAAATCTGGCTGGTGTGCTGGGCGGGCTGGCGCTGCTCTTTTCCGGGGCACGGGCGCTGGTCTACAGCGCCACAACGCTGGCCAACCTGACCGGCACGATTCAGGCCCTCTGGGCGGCAACGCTCATCAGTCTGGGGTTCTGCATCCCGCTGCTGGTCGAGGCACTTGACCACCCGCTCGGCTCGGTCTGGAAGCAGTTTTCGATCCGCTGCCGGTACTACCCGCCGGATTCACTGCCGATTCAGCTTCTGAACAGCGCAATTTTAAACCTGACGCTGGCGCTGCCGCTTTCCAGCCTGATGTACCGCCACAGACTGCCGGTGGGCACCCAGTTCCGCAGCTATGAGGTCCCGGTCTGTGCGGCCATGGCGCTGGTGCTGCTGCTGCCGCCGCTCTGCCGCCATACGCTGCGGCGGTGGCAGGGCGGCGCATGTCTGGCGCTGTATATGCTCTATCTGGCCGCCGTGCTGCTCCTGCCGCTGGCGGGCGCGTAAGAAAAGTCTACAAGCAAAAATACAGCCCTTGATTCGTGGTTGAATCAAGGGCTGTATTTTTACTTCTTTAACTCTGCGCAGGCTTCTTGGATGATCTCCCGCTCCACAAAATGCTCTTTTTTGCCGTGGATGATCTGGTAATTCTCATGGCCCTTGCCCGCAAACAGAACGATGTCGCCGGGCTGTGCCATCTTTACGGCCGCATAGATCGCCTCGCGGCGGTCGGTGATGCAGGTGTAGGGGGCATCCGGGGGCATATAGCTGGCAATGTCGCGGATGACATCCTCCGGCGGCTCGTTGTCCGGATTGTCACTTGTGATAACGGTGTAGTCGGCATATCTGCCGGAGGCCTCGGCCAGCTCGCGGCGGCGGACCTGCGTGCGGCCGCCGACCGAGCCGAATACGCAGATCAGGCGGTGCGGATTGTAGGCGCGCAGCGTCTGCAGGGCGCTGGTCAGTGAAAGACCGTTGTGGCTGTAGTCTACGATAAAGGTGCGGCCGGGCAGACCCTCCACGACCTCAAACCGGCCCTGCACAGGGGTGTGGGCCAGTGTGGCGGCAGCCTGCGCGGGCGTTACGCCGAATGCCCCGCACAGTGCGATGGCGCACAGCGCATCGGACGCGCTGAACGCGCCGGGGGACATGACCTCAACATGGGTGCTCTGCCCGGCATGGCGGCAGACAAAATCAATGCCCAGCGCGGTGCTGCTGCGATACTGCGCCAGCATCACGCCGCGGTAGTCAGCGTCGGTCTTAATGCCAAAGCTGACCTGCTCGCCCTTAAAGCCGCCGCGCATGAAATCACTGTAAGGATCATCTGCATTGTAAACCATCGTGCGGGCGTTGTACTCGGCAAACAGGCGGTGCTTTGCGCATTTGTAGTCCTCAAAATCGGGGTGCTCGCCGGGGCCGATGTGATCCTCCGACAGGTTCGTAAAGGCCACGACCTCAAACGGAACGCCGTCCACGCGGTGGTGGCGCAGGGCCTGACTGCTGACCTCCAATACACAGTGATGCACACCGGCGTCCAGCATCTTCCGGAACAGGCGGTGCAGCTCAAGGCTTTCGGGGGTGGTGTTGGCGGTGGCCTCGTGGCAGCCGGCAATATCCACACCGTTTGAGCCAATGTAGGCGCAGGGCAGGCCGGCCTCGGTCATGATCGCGGCGGTCAGCAGCGCCGTCGTGGTCTTGCCCTTTGTGCCGGTAATGCCGATCAGGTGCAGCTCGTCGGCAGGGTTGCCATAGAAATCCGCTCCGATAACGGCCAGCGCAGCGCGGGTGTCCTCAGTCACGATCTGGGCTGCATCGGCGGGTAAATCCAGCGTATGTTCGACAAGAAACGCGCGGCAGCCGTTTGCATAGGCGCTCTCGGCGTAGGTGTGGCCGTCCAGCCACGCACCCACCAGACAGACGAACAGCGAACCGGCACAGGCCTTGCGGGAGTCGTAGGTGATCGCGGTGATGTCGGTGTCCGATGCACCGGTGTGGGGAATGTGGTTGACAAGGTCGTTTAACTTCATATAAAAACTTCCTTTTTATTAAAAAGCCTTCCCCTGAGGGGGAAGGTGGCCGAGCCTGCGAGGCCGGATGAGGGGCGGGGTATCGTGACCGCCCGCTTACGGGGTGCATCGGCAGACATGCCCCTCATCAGTCCGCTTCGCGGACAGCTTCTCCCTAAAGGGAGAAGCCTTTTCCCTTACTTGTGTACCGGGTAATATTTCTTAAACTTCTTGAACTGACGGCGCAGCTGCTCCAGCACGCAAGCGTAGCGCACCGGGTTCCACATAAGGTCCGGCTTGTAGAGCAGCGAGCAGGCCTCCCGGCCCTGTGCCTTCAGCGCCTTGGCGCGGGCGACAAGGTCCTTATCCTCGGTGTAGGTGAAGGCCACCTGCGCCGGCACATGATGCCAGAACACCTCATTGCGGTTCAGCACGCAGTCGGTGCCGCCGTCATTCCACTTTTCCACGACCAGCCGGGCAATATTCATGCCGGTGGCCGTGACATAGTAGTTGCTGCGGCCCTGACGCAGGTTGATCTCAAACACGCGGTAGTCGCCGGGGGTGCCGCTGTACTTGATGTCAAAGTTGGAGAAGCCGGTGTAGTGGCAGGCCTCCAGCATTTTGCGGATATTCTCGACCAGCGGCAGGGAGGTCGTATCCTCGCTGACGATGGCGGCGTGGTTGCCAAGGCCATGGGGGGTATGCTCCTCGACCATCGTGTGCCCTAAGCACATCGCGCGGACCTTGCCGTTCTCGTCCGAGAAGGCGGTCAACACACGCATATGATCGTCACCGCCCGGGACCAGCTTCTGCAGCAGCATCCGGTCGGGGTAGCCGCTTGCGTAGACGGTGCGCACGATCTCGGCGGCCTCGGCGGGGGTGGCGGCGGTGTAGACCTTCTTCATCGTGTCAAAGGGGTGCTTCCAGTAGTCAACGCTGGAGGATGGCTTTACGATGATGGGGTAGGCAAAGCCCAGCTTTTCCTCGGTCAGCTCGGCGGCGTCCACCGGGGCAGTCAGGATCTTGGTGTCCGGGTAGGGGATGCCGAACTTGTCGCAGACCTCGTAGAACTCGGCCTTTTTCTGGATCGAGCCGTACAGGTCGGCAGCGGGGCCGGGGGCAATATACTCGGTCAGCTCGGCCTTGCGGCGGATGATCATGGCGGCGTAGTCATCGGTGCAGCCAAACAGGTAAAGGCGCTTACCCTTATGCTGTGCGGCAAAGTCATGCAGAATACGCAGCATGGTATCCTCGTTGTCCATATCGGGCACGGTGGTAAAGTGTACAAGCTTGGAATACTTTGTCGGCGCCATCGGGTAGCGGCCGTAGGCGTAGCTCTCCACGCCGTAGGCCTCATGGAACGCGCGGGCAAAGTTGTAGCAGTTCAGGTCTGCACCAAGGAATACAGGGATAATATCAGACATTGGGAACATCTCCGATTTTATAAAATAGGCTTCCCCCTCGGGGGAAGCTGTCCGCGAAGCGGACTGATGAGGGGCAGCCTTGCGGTGGCAATCCGTTTGCGGGCAATTAGCGCAAACTCGCCCCTCATCCGACCTCGGGCGGGGCCTCGGCCACCTTCAGTCTACGCGCCAAGAGCCGCCTGCGGCGGTTGCGCTCCGACACGCGCCTGCGGGCGCAGCCCCGCAGGGGAAGGCTCATAAGATTCACGCGTCAAACTTCTCAAAGAACTGCTCATGCCATGTTAAGAAGGTATAGGCAGTCCAGATCTTGCGGCGCTCGTGCTTGGGGTCGCCCAGCATGGCGACCAGCTTGTCCTGATCAAAATACTCGGCGGCCACATCGCTGGTAAAGCTTTTGCGCACCTTGGCGGAAAATTCCGGGTCCTCGAGCCACTTGGCAATCGGCACCGGGAAGCCCTTCTTCGTGCGGTTGGCCCAGGCATCGGGCAGGGTCTTGTTGGCGGCGGTGCGCAGCACGGCCTTGGTATCGCCGCGCAGCTTGTAGCTGTCGGGGTAGCACTCGGCCTCGCGCAGAACCTCGCGGTCCAGATAGGGCACACGCAGCTCCAGACTGTGGGCCATGCTCATCTTGTCGGCCTTCAAAAGAATATCGCCGGGCAGCCAGAGATTCAGATCGAGGTACTGCTTTTTCTCCAGCTCGCTCAGATCCTTCACGCGGTCATAGATCGGCGCTGCGACCTCGCGGGCGGTGGGCCCGACACGGTACTTCGGCTTCAGGATATCGTAGGCGTCATTCTCCTCAAAGACATGGGCCTGCCCGATGAACCAGTCCTCGGGGCGGCCGCTGCCCTTGATGATAAAGTCGTGCCCCTTGAAGTAGGGCAGCTGCTGGCTCACATCGCTGGCCAGATGGCGCAGCGGTGCGGGCAGGCGCTTGTACTTCTGCATCAGCGAGGTGTCGGCGTACCACTCGTAGCCGGCATAAATCTCGTCCGCGCCCTCGCCGGAGAGAACAACCGTGACATGCTGGCGGGCCAGCTGGCACAGGAAGTAGAGCGGCACGCTGGACGGGTTGGACTGCGGCTCGTCCATGTGATACTGAATATCCGCAAAGGCGTCAAGGCACTGCTCCTTGGTCAGCATCTCGCGGTAGTTCTTGATGCCGAGCTTGTCGGAAAGCTCCCCGGCCTCGGTCGTTTCGTCAAATTTGTGGGTGCCGTCTGGGCTGGCAAAGCCGACCGAGAAGGTCTCATCGGGCATCAGGCAGGCGGTGATATAGCTGGAATCCACGCCGCCGGACAGGAAGGAGCCGACCTTGACATCGCTGATGCGGTGGGCGGCCACGCTCTCCCGCACGCGGGCGTCGATCTGATCGGCGCACTGCTCATAAGATAGGGTCGTGGGGTGGCGGAAATCGGCGTCCCAGTACCGCTCAATCTGCATTTTGCCGTCCTTGTAGGTGAACCAGTGGGCGGGGGGCAGCTTGTAGGTGCCCTTGAAGAAGGTCTCGTTCATGGCGCTGTACTGGAAGGTCAGGTAGGGGCGCAGCGCCTCGGCGTTGACCTCCCGGCGGAAGCCGGGATGCTCGAGCAGGCTCTTGATTTCGCTGCCGAACAGCAGCTCGCCCGCCTCCGTCTGGGTGTAGTAGAACGGCTTGATGCCGAAAATGTCACGCGCGCCGTACATCTCGTTCGTCTTGGTATCCCACACGACAAAGGCGAACATGCCGCGCAGCATACCGGCCAGTTTTGTGCCGTACTCCTCATAGCCGTGCAGGATGACCTCGGTGTCGCAGTGGGTCTGGAAGATGTGGCCCTTGGCCTGCAGTGCGGTGCGCAGCTCCATAAAATTGTAGATCTCGCCGTTGAAAACGCAGACAACGGTGCCGTCCTCATTGTACATGGGCTGTTTGCCTGCGGCCAGGTCGATGATGCTCAGACGGCGGAAGCCCAGCGCGATCGCGCTGCGGGGGTCATTGCCGCTGATATGGTAGCCCTCCATATCGGGGCCGCGGTGGATGATGCGGTCTGCCATTCTGTGCAGGATGGCCTCGCGCTGTTCACGCAGGCCGGTAAAGCCAACAAAGCCACACATGGTAATTTCCCTTTCGTTTTATCTATAGAACAATTAGACAGAATTTTACTTATATATTTGTATATTGTACCACAGATGCAGGGAAAAGAAAAGTATGCCCGTAAAATATTCAGCAAAATGTAGGGACGGGGCTCTGCTCCGCCCGGTAAGCTGCCGCAGCCACCATGTTTGCGGGTCATTGGGGACACCGACCCCTACAACCGTAGGGGCGCATTCCATATGCGCCCGAAAAGTTCACCCTGCCGCAAGCGGGCACGGGCGGAGCAGAGCCCCGCCCCTACAGATATACAACAAAACCCCGCAGCAAAGCACAAGTGGCTTGCTGCGGGGTTATCATGAAATTTTACTCTTTATCCTCGGTCGTCACCTTGTCGGTTTTGCCCTCGCCGTCCAGCGCTTCCTCCAGCGTATGCCAGGCAAGCACCGCGCACTTGACGCGGGCGGGGACATGGGCGATGCCCTGCAGGGCGGCCACATCTTCGAGATCGTCCAGCTCCTCGGGGGTGATCTTGCCCTTGATCATCTGGAAATACAGGCTGATGAGGCGGTGCGCATCCTCCACGGTGCGGCCCTTCACAAGGTCGATCATCAGCGAGGCGGAGGCCTGCGAGATCGCACAGCCGCTGCCGATAAAGCCGGCATCCTCGATCTTGCCGTCCTTCACGCGCAGCTGCAGCGTGATGTCATCACCGCAGCTGGGGTTGACACCCTCCAGACTGTGGGTCGCCCCCTCGACAGGGTGGCGGTTCTCCTTGCTGCGGCTGTTCTCGGTAATGATCTGGGTATACAGTTCGTTCAGGTTCACAGGCCCATCACCTTTCTGACATTTTCAAGATTTTCCAGCAGGGCATCCACATCCTCGGCGGTGTTGTAGATGGCTACGCTGGCGCGGCAGCAGCTGCCGATGCCCAAAAACTCCATCAGGGGCTGGGCGCAGTGATGCCCGGCGCGGACAGCCACGCCGCCCGCATCAAGGATGGTGGCCACATCGTGGGGATGGACCTCGTTGACATTGAAGCTGACAACGCCGTAGCGGCCGTCTGCCACAGGCTCGCCATAGACGGTCAGCCACGGCATAGCGCGCATACCGGCCAGCATACGATCCAGCAGCGCATGTTCGTGTGCTTCCATTGCCTGCCAGCCGATACCGTTCATGTAGTCGATGGCGGCGGCAAAGCCGACCTCACCGCCGACATTGCGGGTGCCGGCCTCGAACTTGCGGGGACCGTCTGCCCAGGTGGCACCGCTCTCATGCACAGCGGCGATCATATCGCCGCCGCTCAGGAAGGGGGGCATCTTTTCCAGCAGCTCCGCACGGGCGTACAGGGCGCCCACGCCCATGGGGGCGTACAGCTTGTGGGCAGAGCAGGCGGCAAAATCCACATCCAGCTTTTTGACGTCCACGGGGGTGTGGGGGGCGCTCTGTGCGCAGTCCAGCACCACCACAGCACCCACGGCGTGGGCGCGCTTGACGATCTCCTCCACGGGGGCGCGCAGGCCCAGCACATTGGAGACCATCGCCACGGCAACGACCTTGGTTTTGGGGGTGATCTTTCTGTCCAGTTCCTCGGTCGTCAGGCGGCCGTTCTCGCCGGGATACATATAGACGAGCTTTGCGCCGGTGGCCTTGGCCACGCGCTGCCACGGCACCATATTGGAGTGATGCTCTGCCACAGAGACAACGATCTCATCGCCCTCATGCAGGAAATGCATGCCATAGCTGTAGGCGATCAGGTTCAGGCTCTCGGTCGTGTTCTGGGTAAAGACGATCTCATCGTCCTCGGCGTTGAAGAACTGCGCCACGGTATGGCGCGCACCCTCGTGGGCATCGGTGGCACGCATCGCCAGCTCATAGACGCCGCGGTGGGGGTTTGCGTTCTCTTTAGTATAGTAGTTGACCACCGCGTTCAGAACCTGCGTGGGGTGCTGGGTGGTGGCGGCGCTGTCCAGATAGACAAGGCGCTTGCCGTTTTCATCGGCAGCCAGAATAGGGAAATCAGCCGTCCAGTTCATCGTTGAGCCTCCCTGCAACATTTTCACGCACCTCGTCCTGCAGGCTCTCCAGCGGGATCTTGTCGATGGCGGGGGCAAAGCGGGCGTCCACCATCAGGCGGCGGGCCTGTGCCTCGCTCAACCCGCGGGAGCGCAGATAATACAGCTTGCTTTCGTCAAGGCGGCCTACGCTGGCAGCGTGCTGGCCCTCGACCTCCTCCTCACCGCAGAGGATGAGGGGGGCGGTACGGTTGCGGGCGTTGGGGCTGAACAGCAGCACATCCTCGCTCTCATGGCCGACACCGCGCTTGGCACCGCGCTGAAAATCCACCGTGCCGCGCAGGATCTTGTCAGCGTGGCCGGTCAGCACACCGGCGGTGTGCATCTCGCACAGCGTATCCTTGCCCGTGTGGACAGAGACATCATTGAAGTCCAGCACATCGCTGCCATGGCCGAAATACACGGCGTCAAGGTCATACTCGCACTTGTTGTGGTTCAGCAGGGTGCGGGTGCCGCAGGCAACGACTGCGCCGCCCAGCTCAATGCGGACCTGCTCGACCCGGGCGGAGGTGCCCTGCTCAATGGCAACGGCGTTCCAGCGGCGGGCATGGCTGCCCAGCAGCTGGACCTGCACCAGAACGACATGCGCGCCCTCAGCGGCACGGATGCGGGTCAGGTTGGCGGAAACGCCGTCCTCGGCATCGCCGCGCACGACCTGCACAACGGTCAGGCTGCTGCCCTCGGCAGCATCAATGGTCAGGCAGGTCAGCGCGTGGGGGTGGTCGGCGTCCAGCGCGGTTTCAAACACAATGGGCGCATCGGCGGTGCCGGTCACGGCCAGATGGTTTACAAGGTTGGCGTTCTCCAGCAGCCAGGCATCGGCCTCGGCACCCATGCCGCTGGCGGCAAAATTCGTAAAGTCAGCCTCGGCAGGGGCAGTCACACCGGCAGGCAGGGCAGGGCAGAGGGGCTCCGCCTTGGCCCAGCCGTCCGCGGGCACAGTGGGCAGTGCCGCCGATGCCGGTGCGCAGTTGACGCCCAGCGGGTTCCAAGTGGAAACCGGCAGGCGGTTCATGGTTGTAGTCATATATATCACCTTAAACTCAATGCTAGGGCTTCCCCCTAGGGGGAAGCTGTCCGCGAAGCGGACTGATGAGGGGCAAAGTCTGCGGTTTTGACCCGTTTGCGGGAAATCGCAGGAAAGCTGCCCCTCATCCGGCCTCGGGCGGGGCCTCGGCCACCTTCAGTCTACGCGCCAAGAGCCGCCTACGGCGGTTACGCTCCGACACGCGCCTGCGGGCGCAGCCCCGTTGGGGAAGGCTCCACGATCAGCCAATGCTTCCCTTCATCTCCAGATGAATCAGGTTATTCATCTCCACCGCGTATTCCAGCGGCAGCTCCTTGGCGATGGGCTCGGCAAAGCCGCCGACGATCAGGGCACGGGCGTCCTCCTCGGTCATGCCGCGGCTCATCAGGTAGAAGATGGCCTCCTCACTGATGCGGCCGATCTTGGCCTCGTGGCCGACATCCACGGCATCACAGCGGATGTCCATGGCGGGGATCGTATCGGAGCGGCTGCGGTCATCCAGCATCAGGGACTCGCAGCTCACGCTGGACTTGCTGCCCGCAGCGTTGGGCAGCACCACAACGGAGGAGCGGAAGTTGGAGACGCCGCCGTCGCGGGCGATGCTCTTGGTGGAAATGTGGCTGGTGGTGTTGGGGGCCGCATGCACGACCTTGGCACCGGTGTCCAGATCCTGCCCGGCACCCGCAAAGGTGATGCCGGTGAATTCCATGCGGGCACCCTCGCCCTGCAGCACGCTCATCGGGTACAGGCAGCCCGTGTGGGAGCCGAAGGAACCGGACACCCACTCAATCGTGCCGCCCTTTTCCACGCGGGCGCGCTTGGTGTTCAGGTTGTACATGTTTTTGGACCAGTTTTCAATCGTGGAGTAGCGCACGCGGGCACCCTCGCCGACGAAAATCTCAACACAGCCCGCATGCAGGTTGGCCACATTGTACTTCGGGGCGGAGCAGCCCTCGATAAAGTGCAGATAGGCACCCTTGTCTACAATGATAAGGGTGTGCTCAAACTGGCCGGCGCCCGGGGCGTTCAGCCGGAAATAGGACTGCAGCGGAATATCCACATGCACGCCTGCGGGAACATAGACGAAGGAACCGCCGCTCCAAACGGCACCATGCAGCGCCGCAAACTTGTGGTCGGTAGGGGGCACACACTTCATGAAATGCTCCTTGACCATATCGGCGTAGGGGCCGGTCAGTGCGCTCTCCATATCGGTGTAGATAACACCCTGGGCGGCAACTTCCTCTTTTACATTGTGGTAAACGACCTCAGAGTCGTACTGCGCACCCACGCCGGCCAGACTGGAACGCTCAGCCTGCGGGATGCCCAGACGCTCAAAGGTATTCTTGATGTCGTCAGGCACCTCGCTCCACTTGCCGCGCATCTCGGTGTTGGGACGCACATAGGTGACGATGTTGCTCATGTCCAGCCCCTCCAGCGAGGGGCCCCATGTGGGCAGGGACATCCGGTTGTAGGTGTCCAGCGCCTTCAGGCGGAACTCACGCATCCACTCGGGATCGTGCTTTTCCTCCGAGATCTTTTCCACGATCTCTGCCGTCAGGCCGGAGTTGACCTCGAACGCTGCGTTGACCTTGTCCTTGATGTCGTAGACACTGCGGTCAACCTCGGCGATCTCGGTCTTTTCAGTCTCGAAGGCTCTCATTTGGCTTCGTCCTCCTTCAGGGCGGTGAAGCCTTCCTCAATGATCTCATTGACAAGGCTGCCGTCACCGGTGCGCACGATGCGGGCATCGTCCAGCACATGCACATAATCGACCTGCAGGCCCTCAAGGATCTTGGCATTGTGGGTGATGATGATCAGGGCGTTGTCAGCGTTGTGGTAGGCCTTGATGCCGCTGGCCACCGTCTTGACGGCGTCCACATCGAGGCCGGAATCGGTCTCATCGAGCAGGGCAAGGCTGGGCTTGAGCATGAGCAGCTGCAAAATCTCGGCCTTCTTCTTCTCGCCGCCGGAAAAGCCGACATTCAGATAACGGTCGGCGTAGGACGGGTCCATGTTCAGCGCTTCCATCTGGGCGGCCATCTCATGGCGGAACTTCATGACCTTGACGGGTTTGCCTGCAATGGCACCGGCTGCCGTGCGCAGGAAGCTCTCCAGCGTGATGCCGGGGATCTCCTCCGGCGTCTGGAAGGAGAGGAACATACCGGCGCGCGCGCGGACATCGGCGGTCTCGTGGGTGACATCCTGACCGCGGAACAGGATCTGGCCGCGGGTCACAGTGTAGCGGGGATCGCCCATCAGGGCGCTCATAAGGGTGGACTTACCGGCGCCATTATGGCCCATCAGAACATGGGTCTCACCGGCGTTCACCGTCAGGTTCAGTCCATCAAGAAGGACCTTTTGCTCCTCCCCGACGATGACCTGTAAATCTTTGACTTCCAGCAGCGGACTGCTCATGGAAAAAACACCTCCAAGTGGTATAAAACCGGGATACGGGCAGAAAGCTCCCCCGGATAGTTTTGCTCTACCGAACTATACTATACTATTTTTATAGGGATTGCAAGAGGAAACCGCAAGAAATTGACACAGAAGCCCTAAATCGGCCAATTTTCAGCAGGCAGGACAAAAGAAAAAGGCTTGAAGCAGAAGCTTCAAGCCTTGATGGCTGCCCCAGTCCGACTTGAACGGACGACACCCTGATTAACAGTCAGGTGCTCTAACCAACTGAGCTATGGGGCAATAGAAAGCCCTGAGAAAACCTCAAGGCGATGGCTGCCCCAGTCCGACTTGAACGGACGACACCCTGATTAACAGTCAGGTGCTCTAACCAACTGAGCTATGGGGCAATATAACGCTGCGCCTGTCATCAGGCGACGCATATAATTATAGCGGTGCGCAGGGCGTTTGTCAACAGATTTTTTCAAAAAAATCTGTTTTTTTGAAAAATGACAAATCCCTCCGCCCGGCTTGACAACGCGGCGCAATGCAGTTATAATAATATCGCTGTTCATAAGCCGGTGTGTTGGAATTGGCAGACGAGACGGACTCAAAATCCGTTGGTGGTGACACCGTATGGGTTCGACCCCCATCACCGGCATAAAAACAAGTTCCCCAGCCGTATCCCGGCTGGGGAACTTCAGTTTGTAGAAAAAGACCTTTTTTGGGTGGAAATGTAGGGATGGGTCTTGACCCATCCGCACCGCTGGCCGCGCGCAGCGCATAAAATCGCGCCGAACGGCGCGCTATTTCCCGATATATCGTACTATTGGCTAGACTGCACGGAACGGTCAAGACCGTTCCCTACAAACCCGCCGAAAGTTCGCAATCGTCCCGTTAGGTTTATCGACAGCCTGAAGTTCCCCAGCCGTATCCCGGCTGGGGAACTTGTTTTTATTTCCCAGTGTTGAGGGCGCGGGAGACCCCCATCACCGGCATTTCTTATACCTAAGCCATTTTTCGTAATGTATTTATATGGAAATTTTATATCTAATTTTCGATTATCCGCATAAACACTATACTTTCAAGTATTT